>JGI24024J18818_10000177_pt1 | contig 21115 bp, 21 predicted proteins | sample Cruoilmetagenom2_FD_18818 | JGI IMG/M metagenome (IMG submission 18818) | reverse complement strand
TGATTTTGGTATGACAGCCAATGCCTTTGGTTCTTTTATGACCATGGTGGGACTTGAAACACTTTCACTCAGAGTAGAGAGAATCAACCAGAGTGTAGAGACCGTTTCTCTTTTACTTGATGAAAAACTTCCGGAGGGAGTAAGTGTCAATCACCCTTGTATCCCTTCAAGTCCTGACCATACACGATATAAAGCTGACTTTGCACAGGGATGTGGTCCACTTTTGAGTATAGACTGTGGTACTAAAGAGAGAGCATTTGCTTTTTTAAATAAGCTGGATCTTGTCATACTCACAGCAAATATAGGAGACAACAGAACACTGGCACTGCATATGACCAGTACGATCTATTCTGACTTTAATGAGGAGGCACGTAAGTTCTTGGGTGTAAGTGACGGTTTTATCCGTGTTTCCATAGGTTTGGAAGATCCTAAAGCTATTGTGGAAGATTTCTTACAAGCAGCAAATGCATTGTAAGCAGTGAGATGCGAGACACCTTTTTTCATTTAACCCTTATTACCGTATTTTTGTTGGTTTCACTTGAAGCCAACAGTGACAAGCATGGCTTGGCATATTTGAACAAGATCCGAGAGCATACCGGGCTGACAGCTTTAAAATCCAATAAAGCCTTAGAAAATGCAGCTGCTTCCCATGCCAAATATCTTGTACAAAATCAAACAAACGGGCATTATGAAAAAAGTGGAAAATACTCCTATACAGGACGTACTCCTTCAAATCGCATCATCAAAGCGGCTTATCCTTCCCGTTTTGTAATGGAAAACCTTTCTGTCAATACTTCCGGTCCGGTCAAATCTATCGATAAGCTTTTTTCTGCGATCTACCACCGTTTTGTTTTTTTGAATTTAGATAAAGATGAGATAGGTATCGGGACCTATGCCACCAAGAAAAAAAGAAGAATCAAAAATGCTTATGTCTATAATCTGGGTTTATCCGGTATTTCACAACTCAAAAAAAAAAAAATGGTGAATACTATATGAAAAATATTTGTAAAGAAAATAACAAGATGATACCCCGCTCACGCTTTAGAGAGGAAAAAGATTACATACGGCGAAAGAACAAGGATGTCATCGTTTATCCTTACGCCAACCAAAGGCATATCTGGCCTGCGTTCTACAATGAATCTCCAGATCCTCTACCTAAGTATAAGGTGAGTGGTTTCCCTATCTCTGTACAGTTCAATCCTGTAAACGCTAAGAATGTAAAGTTGAAATCTTTTCGTCTCTATGATGAAAAAGGAAAAGAGATAAAAAAGACCAAGATACTTCAACATAAAAATGACCATAATCATCTTTTTACCAAACTTGAATTTGCACTGATGCCCTTGGCAAGACTGGAGTTTGGCACAACATATACCGCAGTGTTTGAAGCTGTAGTCGATGGAAGCAGCGTAAAAAAACGCTGGTCTTTCACGACAGAAAACCCTAAAGAAAAAGTGTACAGAATTACGCAAAAGAAGACAACATTGAACGTAAAAGCAGGTTCAACTGCACTTCTTTATATTGTTCCGAGTTCACGAAACGATATTTTACGAAGTTACAAATCAAGAGGAGGATTGAAAATCTCTTTTCTTGATCAAAATACTTTAAAAGTGGTTTTCCCGAAGAGAAGTTCTTCGGGCAGGGTAAGTTTAGGTTTGGGAAAGAGGAAGGTGTACTTTACGATAGAATGATCACAAAGAAGCTTTTAATCCATAAAAGTAACTTTGCAGCTGCATAATGCCTTTAGCACCCAGTTGGTCTATAAAGCTCTCCAGTTTATCTTTTTCTTTCCATGTAGGCTTGGTGACCTTTGCAAGTTCCTGTACTTTGGCTTTGGCTTGCGCCATGATACCAATGGTATCGATAAGACCTGCCTCTTTTGCTCTTTTTGCTGAAAAGATATGCGCATCTGCATATGCTTTTGCATTGCTTACTTCTAATCCTCTGGCTTCTGCTACATCTTTCACAAACAGGTCATAAGTATCTTTTGTAAGCGTTTCGAGTTCTGCTCTCTCTTCAGCTGTCCATTCTCTTGTAGGCGTACCTGCTTCTTTATAGGTACCTTCTTTGACTATCTGTGTTTTTACACCGATGGTATTCATCAACTCTTCTACATTTGCACTCTCCATGATCACCCCTATAGACCCTACAATGGAACCGGGGTTTGCGATGATCGTATTGGCATAAATTGACGCATAATAACTCCCACTTGCCATAATACCGGAGGCATAGGCAACCACAGGTTTATGTTTTTTAAGTTCTTTGATCGCATAGGCTATCTCTATGGATGGAGGGACCGCACCACCCGGAGAGTTAACGTTCAGGAGTATACCTTTTATCTTGGTATCTTTTTGTGCTTCAGCTATTTCTTTGAGTATGGCCTCTGCATCCATTATGGGACCGGTGAGTTTGATCTCCTGTAGGTTGGCTGGGCTTAACTGCGTAGAGGAGGATGGCATTAAAACAACAAAAACGATGAGTAAAAAAAGCATTCCCATAAAGTGTTGGCCTATCCATTTGATCATATTTCCTATTGCTTTAAACATATTTTTTTCCTTCTATATATACTTCTGAAACCTCTTTGGTATGTAAAACAGTCCAAAGGGCCAATTCTTCTTCTCTTTTAGGTGTTTCCGGCAGTGTAATGACTGCAAAGTCTGCGAGTTTGTCTACTTCAATTTTACCACAGTTGAGTCCCAGTATATCTGCTGCATCAGCGGTGACTGTTTTAAGCAGTCTTAGGGCAAGTTCTTGAATAGGGATGTCATTGTGCAACATGAGTGCTGCACGAAGTTCATCAAGGATACTGAGAGAATCATTTGAACTTAATCCGTCGGTGGCGAGAGAAAAAGGAAGCTCAAGCTCTTCTATAGCAAGTCTTCCACAGCCCAGGTAACGGTTGGAGCGAGGGCAGTGTGCGATGGAGTGCTCTTTGACTGTCAAGTACTCCAACTCCTCTTTTGTGGCTTGTACACAGTGTGTAAAGTGCGTAGGATAGGTATCAAAAGCGTGTATAAACTCTTGTATATCTGTGACGGGAGTAGAGGTGTTAAAGTATTTTTCAAAAAAGCTTTTGAGTTCACCTTCTCCTTTTTCCAGCCATTCTCTTTCAGCCTGTGATTCTAAAAAGTGTGCAGAAAGAGGCAACTTGTTCTGTTTGGCTACCGTCACTGCTTTTTGCAGGATGACGGGATGTACGGAATAGGGAGAATGTATTGCGACAGCAGGGGTGATACGTGACGTTTTTTCGCAGGACATGGATGCTTTGACACGCTCCATAAAATCGCCATAGAGCATATCGGCATACATGGCATTTGAGCCTATGAGTTCATTGAAAAATACCACACGTTGGGGGGTTTTCTCACACACTTCGAGCTCATTAGCAAAACTTGAGATGGCACCAAAGGTAGTGATACCGGAATGCAGCATTTCTTCGCATTCATGTGTCATCACAGCATTGTTGCAGGCTCCCATAAGATCATCACGGTGTTCGATCACAGAATCCAGCCATGGCATAAAAGAACCATAAGCCAAAGAAGTTTTATTGGCTGAGAATTCCAAGTGTACATGGGTGTTGATAAATCCCGGGTAGAGTATAGAATTTGGTTCTGTTTGGATGATGTCTGCATCGGGATACTTCTGTGTTAAAACATCAAGTGAGTCAATCTCTTTGATCATCTCTGTAAATGCAACGGCAAGATCTTTTCGAAAACCTTCCGTTGTGTAAATATAGTCGGCGACTATTATATTCATCGTGCCTATCCTTAAAACAATTTAGATAAAATAATACCTAAAATATATAAACGAAGGTAGTTAAATGAAAATTGTTGTTATACAAGGTCCAAACCTCAATATGCTAGGAATTAGAGAGCAAAATGTGTATGGTCAAATGAAGTTAGAAGACATACACGGACAAATGAAATCATTTGCAGATCAGAATAAACTTGAGATCGAATTTTTCCAAACTAACTTAGAGGGTGAGATCGTAGATCGTATTCAGGAGTGTATCGGTGAAGCTGATGGTATCATCATTAATCCTGCAGCCTATACACATACGTCTATTGCTATCCGTGATGCTATTGCTGCAGTACAGATACCTACACTAGAAGTTCACCTTTCAAACATTTATCAAAGAGAAGAGTTTAGACACACTTCATTAATAGCACCTGTATGTGCAGGTCAGATCACAGGTATGGGACCGTTTGGTTACCACTTGGCAATGGTTGGTATGACTCAAATACTTAATGAAGTAAAAATGATGAAAGAACACCAGGCTAAAGCGCAGGCAGCACAGAAATAATCTTATACTTCTCCTCTCCTCCGAGAGGAGGTATATACTCCAACTTTTACATTAAAGGTCATTCATGAACTACATGCTCAAAGATGAAAATGCCATTTACTATGAATGCGGCTACTCTTGTGATAATGCACTTTACCTCTCTTTGGGAAGTGAAGAATTTTTTGTCACTGACAGCCGTTATACCATAGATGCAACTCAGAATGTACAAGGTGCAAAGGTTATCATCAACGGTGACTTGTATGGTGAAGCAGTTTCTTTACTGAAAAAGTCTAAAGTGAAAAAGGTGACTTTTGATCCAAAAGAGTGGTCTGTGGCAGGTTTTGAACGTGTGAGTTCTCACTCTAAAGTGACATTTCACCCCGAGCCGGATTTCTCACATAAGAAGCGAATTGTGAAGAGTGATGAAGAATTGAAAATAGTGGCGAAGGCTGCTAAACTTGGTGCGAAAGCCTTTAAAGCTTTGGCAAAAGAGTTTAGAGCAAATGGTTTTGGTGAAAATGAGTATACTTTGACCCACAGAGCAAAAACTATTTTGGGTGATTTTGGCAAGTATGAACTTAGTTTTGATCCTATCGTAGCGATCAACGCTAATGCAGCAAAACCGCATGCTATGCCTACCGCTGCAAAATTAGAAAAAAATGATCTGCTTTTAGTGGATGCGGGATTGAAATATAAACGCTACTGTTCTGACCGTACGCGTACGGTACAGGCAGATAAATATTTCATGTTTGATACCCGGCAACACTTTAAAAGAAAAAAGATCCAAAAAGCCTATGATACTGTACTCAAAGCACATGATAATGCTATTGCCAAGGCACGTTCAGGAATGAAAGCCAAAAAAGTTGATGCACTTACCCGTGACATCATCACTAAAGCAGGTTTTGGAGAGTACTACGTACACTCAACAGGGCATGGGGTAGGGTTGGATATCCATGAAATGCCTTACATCTCTACAAAATCCGATACAGTCATCGAAGATGGTATGGTCTATACGATAGAACCGGGGATTTATATCCCTGATGAGTTTGGTATCCGTATCGAAGATATGGTAGCCATGGTAGACGGGAAAGCAAAAGTACTCTAATAGATGCTCCGGATTATGTTATGATAAGAAAGAAGATAGATACAAAAAACACTTTGATAAAAACGCAGCGTTTTCCTGCTGTTTTAACAGCTAAAGGCGGTCATAAAGTGTTACTTGGGATCGGTGGGAATATCGGTGATGTTGTGCGTCGTTTTGAACATCTTTTTCACTATTTGAAAAGATCTTCTTTTGTACATGTCATAGCGACAGCACCCATACTGAAAAATCCTCCTTTTGGTTACACAGAGCAGGGAGACTTTTACAATTCGTTGATGTTGATCGAGACACGTTTGGATCCCAAGGCGTTATTGCGTTATGTATTGCGAGTGGAGAAGGTTTTTGGGCGTAAACGTTTTTTTAAAGATGGACCACGAACACTGGATATAGATATAATATTTTATGAAAATGTGAAAATGGAAACAAAAAATCTGACGCTTCCTCATCCTGGATGGATGAAGAGAAGTTCGGTACTTATCCCTCTTTCGCATATGAAAGGTTAAAATGATTAACGAAACATTTGTGGCTTCTGACCCTAAGGGTGCTTATGATCAAGCTGTTGAGAAGTATGGAGAAAGTATTGAACTCGTCTCGGCGAAACAAGTCAAATATGATGATGGTCAATTGCGTTGTGAAGTAGAGATTGCTATACCAAAAGATATTTTTATGCAAAAATCTTTTGGTGATATTTCTCCTGCGAATAATGATACAGATAAAGAAGAAGATGAGGCACTTTTATCAGAATTGGGTGAATTGAAAAAACAATTGGCTTTGATGAAAGAAGATATGTTAGGGGAATCAAATGAGTCTGTTGCTCAAAAGGTTAAAAGACTTTTTCTCAAAAAAGGTGTAGCAAAACCTTGGTTGGATGATGTCTTTGGCTCTTTGCTGGGGTCTAATATACTTGAAGATGCAACACTTTTGGTCTCTTATCTGCTTGAAGAGATAGATGAGTCTCTGGAAGTACAGAGTGAGATATTGGATGAACCTAAGATCATGATGCTTGTTGGTCCTACAGGAGTAGGGAAAACGACNACCATTGCGAAACTGGCAGCACGTTATGCCTACTTGATGAACAGACCTTACAAAGTAGCGCTTTTAAACCTTGACAGCTATAAAGTAGGGGCGTTTGAACAGCTTGCACACTATGCAGACATCATGCAGATAGAACATATCACTGTAGACAGTGTGGAATCGTTCTCTAAAGGCTTAGCGGATCTGGATGACTATGATATCATACTCGTTGATACAGCAGGGATGTCTCCTTATGATACGCAGAAGTTCATTAAAACAGTTGAATTTGTCCAGTCTGATATGCCTAGAAAGATAGAGGTGAACCTTGTACTTTCCGCTACTGTCAAATATGAAGATATGGATGATATCTATAACAATTTCTCATTCTTGAATTTAAACTCTGTGATCATTAGCAAATTTGATGAAACGAAGCATTTTGGTACCTTGTTGAATTTTATGTTATTATACAAATTGCCTATGAGTTATTTTTCTATAGGACAAGAGGTACCTGATGACCTTACACTTGCTTCAAAAGAGTATCTTCTAGAACACTTTATCGGGGATCTGGATGAAGAGTGAAACGCAGGCTTTTCACTTAGCGAAAATGATGCAGGATCATACACTCTATCCCAAGTATGAATTAACACTGCCTCTTGTCACGATCCGTAGTAAAAAGATTAAAAATTTATTTCTGAATGATGTGCTTCTTTTGGGCTTAAATGTATTGGAATTTGTACTGATGGACACAGAGAGAATTTGTGCAAATGTTGTACTTAAAGATATAGAAAATATCCATGAACTTGAAATTATTAACCTGGATGAAGATACGCTATATCCTATTGATAGTAAAAAATATGAAGCTCTAAAACTTTCTTTTGGTACAGTGCAAAGTAAAGTGTTGGAAGTAGGACACACGATAGATATCACACATATAGATCTTGGGAAAGTAAGTCTCGTGTCAGAAGATAAAAAACTGGCAGAAGGCTCGTTGATCAATGTTGATAATCAGATCGCGATAAAGATAGACAAGGTGATCAAATGACAAATAAAAAGGTACTTGTAGGGATGAGTGGGGGTGTTGACTCAACGGTCACAGCCATACTCTTGCAAAAAGAGGGCTATGAGGTAGAAGGTGTGTATATGAAACTACACCATAAACCCGGCTATCATGAAGAAAACTTTGCAAAAGCACAAAGAGTAGGTGAGTATCTTGGTGTAAAGGTACACTTTTTGGACCTTGCTTCTGAATTCAAAGAAGAAGTCTATGACTACTTTGTTGAGAGTTATAAAGAGGGCTTGACCCCAAACCCCTGTGTGATGTGTAACCGTACTATTAAGTTTGGTAAGATGGTTGAGTTTGCAGACACTGTAGGTGCAGAGTATGTAGCAACAGGGCATTACATTAAATGTGATGGAGAGTTTATCTATACAGCAGAAGATCCAAATAAAGATCAGAGTTATTTTCTATGTGAAGTGAAAAAAGAAGTATTGCCAAGACTTGTTTTCCCATTAGGAACATGGGTGAAAGATGATGTGAAGGCGTATGCAGCGGACATCGAAGTACTGAAGGATCTTGCAACACAAAAAGAGAGTTCCGAGATCTGTTTTGTAGAAAATACTTATGATGAAGTACTTGCAAAGCATATGGATATCGATATGCCAGGTGAAACAGTAGATACAGAGGGAAATGTGATCGGTACACATAAAGGTTATATGCACTACACGATAGGAAAACGCAGAGGTTTCTTTGTGAATGGTGCACATGATCCCCATTTTGTACTCGAGATCAAACCTGAAACCAACCAGATCGTTGTAGGGACAAAAGAGAAACTAGAAGAGAATGAATTTGAAGTCACACAGATCAATCTCTTTAAAGAGCTGAGTGATTTTGATTGTATGGTCAAAGTACGTTATCGTACTACGGCTGTCCCTTGTCATGTTGTGATCAAGGACGGCAGGGCTAAAGTAACGTTAAATGAACCGGTATTTGGACTTGCAAAAGGACAGATAGCTGCATTTTATGAAGAAGACAAATTATTGGGTGGCGGAGTCATCTGTTAACCTTTAGTCAGAGAAGAAGGAATTAGCATGAAATTATTTATAACATTGGTCGTATCTGCACTCTTGAATATGGGTATGCTTTATGCAGACAGTGTCAAAGTGGTCTATGATCTGACCACAGGTGATATCAATAAAATAGAAAAACAGCTTCTTGGCAGTGTTAAAGCTGTGGCGAAATATTATGCATCCGAAAAGAAAACGTTAAAAGTTATTGTTGTAATTTCCGGTGATGCCTATAAGTACTTTATCGATGATCTTGATTTTTCTCCCTACGCATCCGATGAAGATGCAGTGAATGCACAAAAACTGTTTAAACCCCGTTTGGCAGAGCTTAATGATATCTATGGTGTGACATTTTATATGTGTTCTAACGGTATGAAGGCACGAAAGATAGACAGAGACATGCTTTATAAGTATGTGCATGCTGACGTGATGAAAAGTGTGTATCTTATAGATGCACAAAATAACGGCTATGCCTATATGCCTATCCATTAAAGTACGTATATCACTATGACATATGAAGAAAAGATTCAAAAAGCTAAAGCCAGACTGATGCTTGATCATCCATACTTTGGGACTGTGGCATCTTCCTTGACACTGCAAAAAAATAATGAGATACTTACCTTCTCCAGTGATGGTGAGATGATGCGTTATAACTCTGAGTATCTTGACCGTCTTTCTGTTACTGAAGTAGAGTTTATGATGGCAAATGGTGCAATGCATGCAGTGCTTCAGCATCAAGACCGTGCCTCAGGACGTACAAAATGGCTATGGCAAACAGCGACAGACTATGTGGTCAATGCCATGCTTGTTAAAAATGGTTTGCAACCTCCTGAATATGCCAATTATGAATCAAAGTTTGACGGTATGTATGCAGAAGAAGTGTATGAGATACTGCGTTCTGAAATGATGGATAACTCTCAGCACAGTATGCAAGAGGAAGAGCAGAAGATCACAGACAGTGATGATGCACTTGCAGAAAACCTGCATATGCAAAAAGAACATACTCCTGATATGAATGCGGAAAATACGCAAGAAGAAGAGAATGCAGAGGATAAAGAAGAGAGTGCTTCTACTCCAGATACAGATGAATTAAATGAAGAGATGAAAGAGCAGTTTGAACAGATATTTCAAAAACTCAAGCGTCAGGGTAATTTGCCTGCAGATCTGGAACTGGTTGTGCCGGAGTATTTTTCCCATAAAGTGGACTGGCGTGAATTTTTATATGGTTACATCGCTTCCCATGCGAAAAGCACTTACAGTTTTACGCCACCAAATATGAAGTACCTGTACCGTGGTATTTACTTACCCTCTTTGAGTTCTGACCTTTTGCGCATCATTGTAGCCATAGATACTTCCGGGTCCATAGATGAAATACTCTTGGGTACCTTTCTGGGTGAAGTCTCTTCTCTGATGCAACAGTACCCTAACTACGAGATAGACCTCATAACTGCAGATGCCAAGATACAATCCCACAAAGTCTTTTTACCGGGTGAAGCATTGGAATATGAAATAAGCGGAGGAGGGGGAACAGATTTCCGTCCTGTCTTTGAATTTATAGACCAGGAGATAAACTACCCGACACTGCTTCTGTATTTTACCGATGGAGACGGCAGATTTCCGGAGGTGGAGGCTTCTTATGATGTCTTATGGGTGATGCCTGAGGTTAAAGAAGTACCGTTTGGTGAAGTGGTATCTTTAGAAACTAACTAGTTAAACAATTTCTTTTCATATCCATAGATATCATGTCTAAATTGTACGATACCTTCATCATCTACCCAGACAGTATGGTACTCTACATAGACGGGTATTTTCTTTTCTAAAGTGATCCATTTATTTTTCTTTGAGTTATAGCTGTATCCCAACTCGTTTAATAATTCTAAAGGTTTTTCCAGTCGTATACACCCATGTGAAAATGCACGAACTCTTCTGTTGAAGAGTGATTTGGCTGGTGTGTCATGCATATAGACATTAAATTTATTGGGAAAGAGAAATTTCACAACCCCCAATGCATTGCGCCTTCCTGATGGTTGATAGAGCTTACCTTCGCTGTTGTATCGTAGCCCCAGTTTTTGTAATTGACTTTCTGTTTTGTGCGCATACTCTTTTTTATAAATGGATGGTGGTACATTCCATCTTGGATTTTTCACGATATATTTCATTTTTCTGTTGAAAACAGGGGTTCTCATTTTGGTTTTACCCACAACGATCTTCATATTTAAGATAGGTTCATCATTGTCATAATAATGCATTTTGAATTCAGGTATATTCACTAAAACATAATTGGAACCTTTTGGGCTTGACATTCTTTCCAAGGCTAAATTCTTTTTTACTTTTCTAATGATACTGTAGATAGATGTTTTTAATTCTCTCTTTGTACTTGGACCTATGTCTCCATCAACGGCTAAGCCATGTCTTCTTTGGTATTCTAACAGCTCTGCTTCAAATTCTGGAGATCGCTCTGAATTTTCTTCCAAACCTGCAGACTGCAGTAGATTAAAGACCTTTTTGATCCTGATGGTATCTTCTGCCTCATCTCCTTTGAACTGTGGCGGTGTATACTCTTTTTTGATAGAATAGAGGTAATCCATATACTTTTTTTTTTTTTTTTTCTTTGGCATAAGGTTCATTGTATAATCATAGATATCATCATTACTCGCGGCTTTTCTTATCTTGTTTTTAGAGACAGTTTTATAGCTATATCTATCTCCTCTGAAGCGGGCATAGTTAAGGTCACCGTTGATTAAACATTGAGATATTTGATAGTTTGTTTTACCTTGACACAGACTGTATCTATCCTGGTAGTTTATCAATCCCTGATCAGGGACTGACGCGAATATAAAGGTATTAATGAGGAGAAATATTATTTTTTTCATATAACATCATATCTAAATTTTATAATAAAATTGTGCAACGTTATAGTAAGAGCACAACGTACTTAAGCTTCATTTAGAGATTTTGGATATAATATCTTAATTTCTTATATTAGGATGCTTTATGCAACAATTCGACAGACAAAATTCATCTTCCTGTGTTTCACGCTCATTTGCAATACTTCTTATACCTTTTCTTTTTTTATTGGGTCTGGTACTTGCCTACATGGGTATATTCCCTTTAAAAGTAGAGCTACACACTTTTGGAATAGTGACATTTATCTTTCTTGTATTTGTATCTTTTGTCAGACATAATGCGAATTATGCCGTGTGTCATATGCAGGGCTCTTTCTTTAAGATGGAAGAGGAGCTGCAAGCGGCACTGCGCGCAAATGCATTGACCATTATGGGAAAAACAAAGTCTACACTTCATGTACAGGATTTTATCTCTGATTACTATAAAGAGATACGTAATGACAACTTTGCACGTGTGGCACCTTCGGTATTCCCTATGCTGGGTATTTTGGGTACGTTTATTGCTATCGCTCTCTCTATGCCAGACTTTACAGTAAAGGATCTTGGAGCATTGGATCGTGAGATATCTGTCTTGCTTTCGGGGATAGGTACAGCGTTTTATGCATCGATCTACGGGATCATGCTTTCTCTTATCTGGACATACTTTGAAAAAAGAGGTATTGCAAAAGTAGATAAGCAGAGTTATGACCTAGAAAAACTTTACGGTAAACGTGTGTGGAAAAAGTCTGAACTTATCAAGCATGAGCATATGCAGAGTGAGCTTAAAGACCAGCAGATCGTTCAAACGCTTAAAGAGACATTCAACATGGACTTTATCAAAGAACTCAATGATCAGTATTTGAAAAACTTCACAACGATCATACATGACACCACGAACAGTTTTACAAAGCTAACGGTTCATATGCAAGAAGCTTCATCAGAATTACGGGATACTTTGGAAAATATTCATAAGAGAACAGAGGGTGTGAAAGCTGTTTCAATGATGGAAAGCAATATTGAAGGCTTTAATAAAAATGCGAAGAACCTTCAAAAAACCATGGAACGTTTTGATGGTTCAGTGGATCATACTTTTGATAAGATCGATGAAGAGTTAGGTCAGGCGGTTGATAAGCTTGCTAACTTTGCACGTATCGTCTCTGAACAAAATGAATTGATACTTGAAAACATTGAAACATTAAAACAACAAGAAAAGTAAATAGATGTTTAGCAAAGACAAAGGCAGTGAAGAGAGCAATTTCTGGATATCATATGCCGACTTGATGGCAGGATTACTTTTTGTTTTTATTTTACTTATCGGTGCAATTGTTTCAAAGTCTATTATTTTGAAATCAGACTTGCATGACAAAGAAGACAGGCTTTCAAATTTATCTCAGTCCCTTGAAAATAAAGAAACAACCCTGGATGAGTTAAGTGATACCTTGGCAAAAAGTAAAGCGCTTGTGAGTGAAAAAGATCACTATCTTTCGGATAATGAAAAACTCTTAGCGAAAAAAGAGAAGTTGTTGACACTTAAGAACGCCCATATCGCAGATATTGAAACTAAAATGAGTGAAAATGAAAAATCAATTCAACTTAAAAATGCACGTATAGCAAAAGACCAGATCCAATTGGCTAATAATGAAAAAATGTTCAAGCTGAAAATATCTGAGATCAAAAAACTCAATGAGTTGCTGCTTGCTGCAAATGCAACACAGAGTCAGCTCAGTGACAAGATCATCATCGTACAAAACCAATTGAATGATAATAAAGATGCTTTGAAGAAAAATGAAGATGCCATGGCCAAAAATAAAAAAACGTTAAAAGACTATGAAGGGAAAGTGCTGATTCTCTCCAATGAATTGAGTGACAGTAAAGATACAGTCAAGATCAAAGATGACAAACTTTTAACACTTCTGAATGCCATGGATGAGAAGGAAACAAAATATGATGCACTGGTAGCAAACCTCCAATCACAAAAAGCGAAGATAAAATCGCTTACGGGTATTAAACTCCAGGTGGTTGCTGCACTTAAAGAAGCATTGGGTGAGAATATTGATATAGATAAAAAGAGTGGATCTCTCAGACTTGCTTCAAACATCCTTTTTGGAAGCGGAGAGTCCACACTGAAACCTGAAGCCAAAGTAGCTTTGAAGAAAGCTTTTGAAGAGTACATAGGGGCACTTGTAAGGAACCCAAAGATCAAACCGCATCTTGACAAGATCATCATTGAGGGGCATACTGACAGTGTGGGTTCTTATATCTATAACTTAAACCTTTCACAGAAACGTGCACTTGCGGTGATGGAGTATTTACTGACTTTAGATTTTACAACAGAACATAACATAAGACCACTCATGACAGCTTCAGGTAGAGCGTATCTTGATACTATTATGGTTGATGGTGTAGAAGATAAAAATGCTTCAAGACGTATCGAGATCAAGTTTAGACTTAAAAATGAAGATGCGATGCAAGAGATCGAAAAGGTTTTAGATGCGAAGTGATTTTGAACCTCTGCATCTTAAAAAGGCCAATGCCAAATTAGATAAACATGTCTTGTCTTTACCTCCATATCAGAAAGATAAGGATGGGAAAGATCGGACATCATTATGGAAAAAGTTTTTAGGACTGTTTAAAAGATAAATATACTTAAGTATCACAAAAATCTGACATAATGTTGATAATATGCTAGAGTGAGAATAAAGGAAGAATAAAATGCGATTAAAAATATTCAATACGTTTGCGCTAACACTTTTGCTTAGCGGATGTGGAGGTGGTGGAAGTAGTACAGACGCAGTTATAGATACGCCAACTGTTGATACACCAACTATCCCGTCAACCGGCTCTGTCACTATGTCGGGAACTGTAACGTATGACCTTGTACCTTCCAATTCTAACAGTATTGGACTCGATTATGATAATATCCGTCGAGAAGCAGTTAAAGGTGTTCCCATTGATGCTGTCAACAGTAGCAATCAGAGTGTCGCATCGACTATAACAGATTCTTCCGGTTATTATTCATTTTCTGTACCAAATAATACACAAATGAAGATACGTGTATCAGCAAAAATGCTACAGACAAGTACCCCAAGCTGGGATGTTAAGGTGCTAGATAATACAAACAGTAATGCTCTGTATGTGATGGAAGGTGCTCTTTCTTCAAGCGGAACGGCTGATAGCCAGCGTAATTTAAATGCTGCATCAGGCTGGGGTGGTACTAGTTACACTTCATCAAGGACAGCCGCACCTTTTGCGGTATTGGATAATGCCTATCACGCTATACAGAAAGTGCTCTCTGCTAATGCCAATACGGTTTTTCCTCCCTTAGTGATGAATTGGTCGATCAACAATGTTTCTGTATCTGGAGATACCTCTCTTGGTCAGATAACGACTTCTCATTATAGTGATGGCAATCTTTTTATCCTGGGTGATGCGGACAGTGATACGGATGAGTATGATGATCATGTTGTTACACATGAATGGGGACATTATTATGAAGATAAGTTCTCCCGTTCAGACAGTATAGGTGGTCCGCATGGTTCGGAGGATAGACTTGAAATCCGCGTGGCACTGGGAGAAGGCTGGGGGAATGCTTTTTCAGGGATGGCACTGGATGATCCTGTCTATTTTGATACACTCGGTATTGCGCAATCCCAAGGTTTTAATTTTAATGTAGAATCCGGGACATCAGACAGTAAAGGTTGGTACAGTGAATCTTCTATACAGCGTATACTCTATGATGTGTATGACAGCAATGATGATGGCAGTGATATTTTAAGTCTGGGATTTGCACCTATACATCAAGTCTTTACCGGAGCAGAAAAAACAACACCTGCATTTACGAGTATCTTTACCTTTATTACAGCACTTAAAGATGAGAATGCTGGAGATGCAGATACGATTGATAAGATGCTCTTAAGTGAAAATATTGCTCAGATCACAGATATCTACGGTACGGGCAGAATCAACAGAGCAAGTGACTATCCCTATCATGAGCTGACACTAGGGACTCCATTGGCTATAGTGATTAGCAATGCTGACGGCAGTTACAATAAACTCAGTAACCGTCAATATGTTAAGTTTACAATAGCTTCATCTGGAACGTACACCATAAAAGTAGAACAAAGCAATGGAACAAACTCTGATCCTGACTTTTATGTTTTTGATACAGCACCTTTTATTATGGTGGATTCTTCAGATGGTACAGAGGCAGGTGTTGAAGAAAAAAGTGTACCGTTAGCGGCAGGTGATTATCTGCTTGATGTGTCCGATTATAAGAATGTACTCAATGCAGAGTTAACAGTTACTATCAATTAAGAGGAAAAAACAAATGAAAATAGTTAAAATCTTATGTATGTCATCACTATTGATAAGTACATCAGCAATGGCTTTTAGCACCAAAGTGGAAAAACCAGCAGTAGTTAAAGGAACAAGTATAGGTAAATATGCCAAACCCGGTGCTCCTGCGGATATCAGCTATAAATCGCAGCATGTAAAGATAGGAGATACTAGCAATGTCAATATTATTCTGACATCAAGCTCGACCACAGGAACAATGAAAGTGAAGGTTAAAGTGGATAAAGATCTTCATGAAATATCAAATGTCAAAAAACATTTCTCTTTTGATCTTTCTGAGGGTAAAAAAGAGTATCCTTTACACTTGGAAGTTTCAGCAGATGAAGATGGATTATATTATGTGAGAATACAGGTAGCTATCAAAGGTCAAGGGATGAGAGCTTTCGCAGTACCGGTATATGTGGGAGAGGCGGTACTTAAAACGAAGAAGACCGCAGTAGAAAAAACAGATAAAGGTGAAACTATTTCAGTTTCAGCTGCAGAAGAGACCATCACAAAGGAGTAAAGTCTCCATTGTATTTAGAGAGTTCTATTAATGACTCTCTTTCTTTCTTACAATATCTGCACCAAGTGCAGATAATTTCCCTTCCAAGTTATCATATCCACGGTCTAAGTGATAGATACGTCTTACATTGGTTGTCCCTTCTGCTACAAGGGCAGCGAGGACAAGTGCTGAAGAAGCTCGAAGGTCTGTTGCCATGACATCTGCACCGTAGAGTTTATCTACACCTTTTATAGCTGAGACAGAACCTTTAAGCCAGATGTCTGCGCCTAGACGGTTCAGTTCACTGACATGCATAAAACGGTTTTCAAAAAGACGTTCTTCGATGACACTTTCTCCTTCTGCTATAGCAGCAACAGCCATGAACTGTGCCTGCATATCTGTAGGGAAGCCTGGGTATTCGATGGTGATGAGATTGACAGGATTAAGAGGCGAAGTAGGGTGTATGGTAATGCTATCATCATTTATATCAAAGGTACAACCCATAGATTCCAGTTTATCAATAGAAGCTCTGATATGCTGGGGATCTACTTTTTCCAGTGTAATGCTTGAGTTTGTTATGGCTCCTGCACATAAGTAGGTTCCCGCTTCGATACGGTCTGGTATGATATTTACAGTTTTAAATGTAAGCGGTTTTCTGTTTGTACCTTCTATGGTAAGTTCATTGGTACCGATACCTTGTATCTTTACCCCCGCATCCGCTATCATTTCACAAAGCTGTACTACTTCAGGTTCTGTTGCTGCGTTAATGATGGTGGTTGTTCCTTTAGCCAAAGCTGCGGCCATTACAATGTTCTCTGTACCGCCCACAGTGATCTTGTCGAAGATTATCTTGGCACCGCTAAGTCCATTTGGCGCTTCCGCACGCACATATCCACCTTTGATCTCTATGTTCGCACCCATCGCTTCGAGTGCTTTAAGGTGTAAGTCAATAGGACGTTGACCGATGGCACATCCACCAGGTAAAGAGACTTCACATTCTCCAAATCTTGCGAGCAGGGGACCCAATACTAAAATGGATGCTCTCATTTGAGAGACGATCTCATAGACTGCTTTGGTTGAATTAATACTTTCGTTGTTGATATGTGCTACGGTTTCAGTATGATCTACTTTACCGCCAAGCATAGTAAGAAGTTTGAGGAGGGTTCTGATATCTACAACATTGGGTAAGTTACTTAGAGTGACTTCTTTGTCACTAAGAATGGTAGCAGCTATAATAGGAAGGGCTGCATTTTTTGCACCACTGATAGTCACAGACCCACTTAACTTTTTCCCACCAACAATTTCTAAATAATCCATTACTCTTATCCTCATATTAATTTATATAATTTTATCCAAATATCAATTAGAAGTGCCCTAACACATACATAGAAAGAGTAATGTATATTAAATAATACTATAATCTATATCTGTTTTAAAATTAAAAAATATAAAGATTATATATATTATATAGTATTATAATTTATATGCATTTTCACATTAAAAAATAGAAATATTGATATTATTCACTATAATTTAAAGTTAATATTACTAAAACTACTGTATCATATTTGATAATATACACTCAAAAAGGGCTGTGAAGCCCCATTTTAAGGGAAATGATGTCGAGTAGTTTAGATAAATTAAAAGCACTTACCAGTCGTTTGGAAGATAAGTTAGAACAGAAAGAGAAAGTTTCTCCTGTTAAATCTTCTGAGCCTAAGCAAGTGAAAATAAGTGAAAAAAAACCTGTATCAAAACCCGTATCAATACCTGTTAAAAAGGTAGATGATCATTGTGATAATGTACGTGATGAGAATACAATACGTGTAAAACAACTGTATGAAAAACTCAAAATATTTGAGAAGTCACCGGACTTTGAAAATATCTTTATCTATAAAGCGATGAACCTTTCTGGTATCGGTTTGAAAGAAGAAGATTTTGGTGAAGTGCGTGAAGGTAAATATATTCAGATCATTGCCATTACCTATGAGCCGGATAAGAATGGAAAGAAGAAAGCTAAAAATATCTCTTTGGGATATTTTGGTAAAGCAGAGACTTTGGAACATGAGTTAAAAAATGAGATCATAGAATTTGTATTGCGATGGCGTTATGAAAAGGCCTTTCAAAATGTGGCACATTATAAAGATCTTATAGCAAAAATAGAAACACCCTCAAATACACTATTTTAAATTTTAGAGAATTTTCTACTTCTCTAAAACGCTTCACTAATTAAAAACTTGTTACAATCTACTTCTAAATTTACTACTTAGGATAGCAATGCACCTCGAACTTACACCTGAAGCACTTTTAGCACAACTTGGCTATGCAAAAAGTGACCAAACACTCAAGCAAATTAATGACATTATCGAAAATACAAGCGGTTTTGATAAATTTTCACAGCATATTCCTTCATTTAATGATGCCCTAGCTGTAGAAAAAGGCTTTATCGCTATGTCAAACTCTGAAGATCACCTCAAGATCAAATGTGAAGCAGACAATGATGCAGATAATCTTTCTGCTTTTACTGCTTTGGTCAAACACTGGGCAGATAAATATAAACTTGAACTCAAACAGGTAAACAATAAAAACACTTACTATATCATCGGTCAAAACTAATTGCCTCTCAGCTCCCTCAATGACGAGCAGCTTAGTGCTGCTACGGCAGCCTTAGGACATAACCTTATTATCGCAAGTGCAGGGACAGGTAAAACTTCCACTATTGTAGGGCGTATCGCACACCTTTTGCATAGTGGTGTAGACCCTTCCAGTATTTTGCTCCTTACTTTTACCAATAAGGCAGCAGGAGAGATGATAGCCCGTCTTGAACGCTATTTCCCTAAAAAAATAGTCTCTAAGATAGAATCGGGGACCTTCCATGCCGTCTCCTACCGCTGGCTTAAAGAAATTTATCCAAACATCGCATTGAAGCAACCCTCGGAACTCAAAACACTTTTTAGAAGTATTTATGAAAAGCGTAATTTTGAACGTATGAATCTGACAGTGCAGCCTTTTTCTGCAACCTACCTCTATGAGATGTACTCTTTGTACCAAAATGCTTCTTTGGAAGGTTTTGATGTATGGTTCCTGGAAAAGTATCCTGATCATGAAGTAGTGATGGATGTCTATATGGATATAGCCCAGGAGTTTGAAAAAGAGAAGATAGACTATGGCTTTGCTTCTTTCAATGACTTGCTCTTACGTATGAAAAGCCATTTGGAAGAACATACCATCCCTTTTACAGAAGTACTTGTTGATGAGTATCAGGATACAAATACCCTGCAAAGTGCACTTATAGATACACTCAAGCCGGGATCTCTCTTCTGTGTAGGTGATTATGATCAGAGTATCTATGCCTTTAATGGTGCGAATATAGAAAATATTGCTACCTATTCAACACGTTATCCTAATGCAAAAGTGTTTACCCTTAAAACCAATTACCGTTCTACGGCACCCATACTCTCTTTGGCCAATCGTGTCATAGAACGAAATGAACGTATCTACCCTAAAAAACTCGAGGTAGGACGTGTCATGAAGTCTTATCCGCCTAAGCTTTTGATGTATAATGATCTTTTTGAACAGTATCAGTCCATTGCCGAGGGTATCAAGCGTACCCATGTTCCTAATGACCAGATCGCTGTTATTTTCAGGAACAACTCCTCTGCGGATGGTGTGGAAGCAAGTCTTCGTGAGTACGGCATCCCCTGTAAACGTAAGGGTGGTACCAGTTTTTTTGATGCAAAAGAGATAAAGTTTCTGCTGGACCTTTTGGCATTGCTTGTAAATCCAAAAGATATGATGGCGTTTATCCATGTTTTTGAGTATGCAAGAGGTGTGGGATCTGCACTTTCCAAAGAGTTCTTTCAGTGTTTCCTTCATTTTGGCAATGGCAATTTAATGCAAGGGGTACTCTACCCAAAAGTACATGACTTGCCTAAACTTAACCCGAACAAAAATGTACAGCTTGGACTTTTTGATGATGACCATGAGATAGGCTCTGCCGCAAGATTTAAAGCCTTGAACTTGGAGCGTGCTCTTTATGATCATCCGTTGTTGAAACATCCAAAATTAACTACTGACGGTGTGACGTTTTTTAAAGAGTTTTATACACTGATGAAATCTGTACACAGTATGGAAAAGCCTGCAGATATTTTAAGAACTGCTATCGCCTCTAAACTCTATAGCGGTATCGTTGAACTGCTTGCAACACAAAGAGGACGACTGAAGTCCGGTGAAGTAGATGAAGAGAAGAAGAAACAGGCAAAAGAACGCATACAGAGAAAATCAGGGCTCTTGCTTGATCTTTCACGACAGTATAAAGAGTTACGCCGTTTTGTTAATGCGATGGTACTGGGTGGTAATGAACTCAGTGAAGGTGAGGGGGTGAATCTTCTTACCGTACATGCCAGTAAAGGGCTGGAATTTCCCGAAGTCTATGTGATAGATCTGGTGGATGGAAGATTTCCAAACAGAAAGATGATGTCAAGTATAGAAGAAGAGCGTCGGTTGTTCTATGTTGCTGTGACACGCGCCAAAGACAGACTCTATCTCTCTTTGGCCAAATTTGACAGAGTCAAAAAGATAGACTATAAACCTTCACAGTTCTTGCATGAAGCAGGGCTTGTAAAAGGTGAGTTTGTTGAGCCTGAACCTAAAGGAACCAAAGCAAAAAAATCCAAAGAAGAGAAAGCTTCCTAGAATCTTTTATCTCTGATGCTCATCTGCTTACTCTCCGGATCCAGATAGACATCAAAAAGGTCTATCTCATTGATAAGATTACTCATTTTTTTATAACCATAGTTGATCGGTGAAAATGAAGTGGAGTTATTGATGTATTGACCGATACTCGCCAGGTTTGCCCATCCGTCTTCATCCATGGTCTGTTCCAGCGCAGTTCTGAGTACATTGACCAGCCAGGTGTCTTGGCGCATCTCTTTACC
>JGI24024J18818_10000176_pt1 | contig 21164 bp, 23 predicted proteins | sample Cruoilmetagenom2_FD_18818 | JGI IMG/M metagenome (IMG submission 18818) | reverse complement strand
GAGCCGATAAAACCGGCAACTCCGGTTACCAGCCAGCGGTGTGGCTGGTTTTGCAGCGTTTGCTGCAGTTCATCGAATTTACTCATTATAGTCGACCGTCAGTGGCGTCCGCAGGGAACATGTATTTAACATCGAACAGGATATGGTCGGCCTTGCCATAACGGCGAATGCTGGCTATGCCCATTTCGGTGAACTGCCTGTGCGGTACTGCCAGGATGATGGCATCGTACTTGCTCGGTTCCGGTTCATCGACAGGGATGAAGCCGTATTCTTCTTTTGTCTCTTCCTTGTTCACCCAGGGATCATAGACATCGACATTGGCGTGTAGCTCACACAGGTTGTCGATGATATCGATGACGCGTGTATTGCGCAGGTCGGGGCAATTCTCCTTGAATGTCAGGCCCATGATGAGCACCTTTGAATCGACGATGTGAATGCGCTTCTGCGTCATGAGCCGGGTGACCTGATCGACAACATAGCTGCCCATGTTGTCATTGATGCGCCGGCCTGCGAGGATCATCTCCGGGTGATAACCGACTTCGGTCGCCTTGTGCGTGAGGTAGTAGGGATCTACACCAATGCAGTGACCACCGACCAGGCCGGGGCGAAAGGGCAGGAAATTCCACTTGGTGCCGGCGGCTTTAAGGACTTCTTCGGTATCGATTTGAAGCCGATCGAAAATCATCGCCAGTTCGTTGATCAAAGCGATATTGACGTCACGCTGGGTGTTCTCGATGACCTTGGCCGCCTCGGCAACCTTGATTGAGCTGGCCATGTAGGTTCCTGCTGCGATTACAGCTTTATATAAGGCATCGACCTTTTCCGCGATTTCTGGTGTCGAACCGGAAGTGACTTTCTGAATTGTCGTGACCCCATGCTCCTTATCGCCCGGGTTGATGCGCTCCGGGCTGTAGCCTGCAAAGTAATCTTCATTGAACCTGAGACCCGAGTGATCTGAGAGTATCGGTACGCAGATTTCTTCCGTGGCGCCCGGGTAAACGGTGGATTCGTAGATGACGATATCACCCTTGTTCAGGTACTTGCCGACGGTTTCACTGGCCTTGCGCAACGGTGTCAGGTCCGGATTTTTGTGCGCATCAATGGGCGTCGGTACGGTGACGATATAGACGTTCGCCTCTGCGAGTGCTTCTGTGCTTGATGTATAACTGAGCTTATCGGCAGACTTCAGTTCTTCCGGGGTGGCCTCAAGGGTGCTGTCGGTCCCAGCCTGCAGTTCCCTGATGCGGGCATCATTGATGTCGAAGCCGATGGTATTGAACTGTTTGCCAAATTCTACGGCGAGTGGCAGCCCTACGTAGCCGAGACCTATTATGGCGAGTGTCGTCTGGTTAGAATTCATAGCTTGTCGTTATGGTTGCAGCTAATGCAGGTAATTTAATCGGGTATAATACCGAAACACTTCATACACGGACAGCGCCGCCAGTTTCATGAAAATCCTTCATACCGAAGCTTCACAGGGATATGGTGGGCAGGAGATGCGCATCGTCAATGAAGCGAGGGGGATGCTGGATCGAGGACATGATGTCCATCTGGTCTGCGCTCCTGATGCACAGATCGCAGCGCTTGCACATGAACGCGGCATCCCTGTCGAAATACTCGCCATAGGCAAAAAGAAGCCAGCTGGCATTCTTGCAATGCGCCGCTGGATTAAAGCCAACAAGCCGGACGTAATCAATACACACAGTTCAACCGACAGCTGGCTGGTTGCGCTGGCGACACGCATGATGTGGAAGCGTCCGGCTATCGTGCGCACCCGGCACATTTCCGCACCCATACACCGCAGCTTTTCCTCTCGCTGGCTATATACGCGGTCCTGCGACCACGTGGTAACGACTGGTGAAAATTTGCGCCAGACATTGATCAATTATAATGGCTACCCTGGATCACATATCACATCGGTGCGGACCGGTATAGATCTTCAGATATTCAGGCCAGGTGATCGTACCAGTGCGAGGAGAGCGCTTGGACTGGAGGAAAACGCCTTCATCGTAGGCATCGTAGCGACTCTACGGAGCTGGAAAGGTCATCGTTTCCTGGTTGAAGCCTTTAAGAATCTGCAGCTTGAAAACGCACAATTGTTGATCATCGGTGATGGACCGCAATGGTATGGACTGCATGAGCGTGTCAACGATGCCGGCCTTAAAAGTCGGGTCACATTCACCGGACGACAGGAAAATGTAGCCGAGTGGATGCAGGCAATGGATATCGTATGTCTGCCTTCCTATGCCAACGAAGGTGTGCCACAGACGCTGATGCAGGCACAGTCCTGTGGCATACCTGCCATTACAACGTTGAATGGGAGCATCGGCGAGGCCGTCATTCCCGATCAGACGGCGCTCATCGTGGAACCCAAAAATTCCACCGAAATTACGGAGGCCATTCAGCTTCTGTATGATGATGTTGATCTGCGCGTGAGATTCGGCGCAGCAGCCAGTGAGAATGCCAGGCAGCAGTTTTCGTTTGAACATATGGTTGATGCGATGGAAACCATCTTCCTGAATGCACAGGCAGCACGGCAATCCGGGTAATGAGTCTGAAGCAATTAGAAATCATATTGCTGGGTATGATGGTGTTCGTCCTGCCCAGCCTGGAAACACCGAAAACCCTGTTCTGGGCACTGTATGTGCTGGTGTTTCTGATCAGAAAGCATCGTGATGGTGAGCTGTGGCAGCTCCCTTCAGCGCCTGTTGTGCTGGCACTTTGGGGTATTTTACTCGTCAGTCTGATCAGCACTTTGATGAACTGGCCGATAGAAAACGGTTTTAAGGGTGTTTTCGATGCCTTGCGTTATATCAGCCTCTTCCTGTGCATCTATGCAGGCGGTTATACAGACAAGGATTTCCGTAACATTGCGCTCGCTGTCATCGCGGGTGCAATTGCCGGGTTGTCATTTGGGTTACTTGAAGTCATTACAAACGTTGTTTCACGACTGCAATTCCACTCTGCTGGTGTGGTAACCCAATCTGCAATCTACCTGAGCATGGTCATTGTTCTGACTCTCGGTTTTATCATGCAGTGCAGGGATTTAACGAAGGCAATGCGCGGCGTCTTAATTGCCGTTCTGTCAATTATGGCCATTGGCCTGGCGTACATGGGAAGCCGCGGGAGCTTGCTGGCAGTTTTTACAGTGCTTGGCGTAATTATTCTAGCCAATCTGCGTTGGCGCGTAGTGCTGGGTTTGCTTATTGGCACAGGCTTGATAGCAATAGCCTCCTATTTTGTTATCAAGCTTGCCCCGCAGAATATTTTGAACGAAGGACATTATGAGCGTTTGTCCGTTGAGCGTTTCAACAAGGCGGATAATGAAAGAGTTGAGGCCTGGAAAATCTCGTTGGCAAAACTTGCCAGCGGCGAAGATGTAATCTGGGGAATCGGGCCGAAAAACTTTCGCAGCATCAACCCGTCTGACCTGGGCATACAGTCTGCTTTTTATGAACGTACCGGTGTCATCCATCATGCCCACAATCTATTCCTTACCACTCTCGTGGAGACGGGTGTGATTGGCTTGAGCATGATGCTGGCATTCTACTTCCTGATATTTATACGCCTCTACAGGAGTCGGCGCAGTCAGCTTGATAGCGGTGCCGGGTGGATGTGGTACGCAGGGCTGGGTGGTTTCATGGTGCCGATAATAGCAGGATCATTTAATGCGCCTTTCTCAGGGGAGTTCGCCATGCTGGCGATGATTTTAATGGCTATGATGTATGTGTCCGTAGACACGAATACGGCAGCGGGTGCGTTAGAAGACCACTAAGCCTTCGTCTTGTTATGCAGAGCAATCAACTTCGCGTACTTTATGAAGGTATTGAAGCAGCCAATCGAGATATGCACCAGACCGGGTAGACCATCCAGAAAGCCGAGCCTGAAAAGATAGAATTTAACAAACCGGAACACAGGGTTGAATAGCAGCTTACCGACGCCCGCCTTTTTCCCGCACTTGTACATCTGCGCGGCCTGCAGGCTCGTATAACGGTTTTGTTTGGCCAGGTAGTCTTCAAGTGAGGTTTCCGATTCGTGCATCAGGTCGCCGTCCAGCCTGCCGACTGGACAATCCGCAATCACTTTTTCATGAATCGGGTCGTCGCTCCAGCGCGCATGCCGGCGGTTGAACAGGCGCAGTCCCAGATCCGGGTAGCCTTCACCGTGTCGCAGCCAGCGTCCCATGAAGCGATTACAGCGCGCGAAAGTGTAGGCCTGGTGAGAAGGGTTTTGCAGTGCTGATTGAATGGAAGTGCTGAGTTCATCGCTGAGCCATTCGTCGGCATCGATGCAAAGTACCCATTCATGACTAGCGTGATCGACGGCAGCCTGCTTCTGGTCGCCATAGCCGAGCCAGTCCTGGTGAAGGAAACGTGCACCGTGATTTTTTGCGATGCCCTCGGTCCCGTCATCACTGCCGGAATCAAGAATCAAAATTTCATCCGCCAGCGCCAGTGAGACCAGGCAGGTATCGAGCTGAGCTTCGGCATTGTGTGTAATAATAACCGCCGACAGGGCTGCATCCATTTGTTCATTGTCCTGATTCATGAGCCCTACTGCACACAAACAGAAGCAAAACGTCAAGCCCGTATGCTGAGACTCTATACTTTATTGTTGCCCTTAATGATACCAGTGGTGTTCGCTCACCTGCTGATCCGTGGCCTAAGGAATCGGGATTACCTGAAGCGCTGGGGTGAGCGTTTTGGCTTTATACCTGTTGTGGAAAGTGGACAAGTTATCTGGATACATGCCGTGTCCGTTGGTGAGGTGCGGGCAGCCGTGCCATTGATTGATGCCTTGTCAGAAGCCTATCCGGACAACCGGATACTGGTGACGACCATGACTCCCACTGGTTCACAGGAAGTGCAGCGCCAGTTTGGTCACCGAGTATTGCACTGTTATGTGCCGTATGATCTGCGCCGATCCGTCAGGCGATTTCTCGACCGGACTCGACCCTGCCTGGCACTGACGCTGGAAACAGAATTATGGCCGAATATTTTTCATCATTGCAGGCAGCGCGGTATTCCGATTGTTGTGGCGAACGCCAGGATGTCCGAGTCATCTATGCGAGGCTATCTGCGTTTTCAGAAGTTGACACGTTCTACCCTCAACCAGGTTTCGCTGATTGCTGCACAATCTCGATCTGATGCCAGACGTTTACGGCGTATGGGAGCTGTCGCTGAGCACATTGTTATCACCGGCAGTATTAAATTCGAGATCAAGCTGCCTGCCTCTATGCTCGAGGCAGCCGAATCCCTGCGTCGCAGCCTGGGTGGGCAGCGTCCGGTATGGATCGCTGCCAGTACCCATGAAGGTGAAGAAGAAAAGGCTTTGACAGCTTTCCGTGATTTGAAAAAAACTCAGCCGGATCTTTTGTTGATTCTAGTACCGCGCCACCCGGAACGCTTCTCACCGGTTGCCCGCTTGAGCAAGCGCGAGGGTTTTCAGACTACGCTTAGAAGTGAGTTGCAAGGGGCTGTGCCCGATGATATGGAAGTCGTTGTGGCAGACAGTATGGGCGAGTTGCTGATGCTGTATGCCGCATCGGATGTGGCATTTGTCGGTGGCAGCCTGGTTTCGATCGGTGGCCATAACCTGCTCGAGGCTTGTGCAGTAGGGTTGCCGGTTGTGTTTGGCCAGTATATGTTCAATTTCGAAGAAATCTCTCAGTTGACACTGGCACGCGATGCCGGCCGTCAGGTGTCATCGGTAGAAGAGCTTGTGACAGAAGTAAGCGCTTACCTCGATGATGCCAATCTACGATTCGAGACGGGAGAACGGGGCCAGAGGCTGGTGCAGCAGAATCGTGGCGCACTGGAAAAGACGGTGACCCTGGTCACCGATCTGCTGGGAGAATCCTGCGGAGGCCAGGAGTCTGCTTCGGAATCCTAGAAGCTGAACAGCTCCGGGCTGTCGGCGTTTGGCAGGCGTGTTGCCGACGTTTCCAGCAGTACTGTCTGGTCGAGAGCACCGCTGTTCTGGTGCGTGTAGAGTGTTGCTTTCATGATCGGGTCATCGCCAATAATTGCGAACAGCCTGCCACCGGGGTTAAGCTGGTCAAGCAGACTGTCAGGAAGGTTTCTAACCGACCCGTTCAGCACGATCACATCAAATCCCCCCAGATCCTGCCAACCTTCTCTGGCATCACCATGCTGGAAATTGACGTTGCTGAGACGTTTGCGAATGTCGGGCAGGACATGGTCAACACTGTCCAGCGTTACGATATCACCCGAAAGTTCGGCCAGTAGAGCGGTCAGGTAGGCGCAGCCGGTTCCGATTTCAAGGACTTTTTCCCCCTGCTGGATATCCAGGGCGTCCAATATGATGGCTTCCAGGCTCGGTGACAGCATGCTGTGTGTGTCGTCCAGCGGTATATTCATATCTGCGTAGGCCAGTTCGCGGTAGGCTTCCGGGACAAACTGGTCACGCGGGTTGCCGGTCAAAACGCTAAGCAATGCTTCATCGACAACATTTTCAGTACGAATCTGCTGCTTGATCATGTTTACGCGTGCCTGATCGAAATCCATCATGGTGTACCTGTTTCAGTGGGCTGCAAAGGGTATTTTGATCGTGCCTGTAGTGCAAGTCTCCAGGGTGCTTTATTTCTTTTTCCAACTGCCGCCAACCTTGACATACTGGCCAGCCGGTGTGTTGTTGATGGCTTTCTGGCCGGCAAGTTGCTGTACCGTGGACAGCGGCTGACCGTTTTTCTTTGCGATATTCTGGTATGCCGCCTTGCGTTTGCCATTGATGTCCTTGATCAGGGCATTGACGGCCGAGCTCGGTTTGACGGCGGCGAGATAGCCGCTGGGTGTCTCACCGACCAGCCCCTGGGCCTTGGCCTGCCCCAGAGACAGCGCGCTGGCTGGCAGGGAAAGCAATGCCAGCAGCGGCAGTGCGATCAGTATTTTTACCAGATTTCTGCGAAATATATTCATCATTGTTGTGTCCTCTAGAACAGGCCGGAGTCTTTGGAGAATACTTCGTCAAGATCCTTGTCGATCCTGACCCTGACTTCGTGTTCAATTTTTACGTTCAGATTGATGGTTATCGGTTCATCCGGCGCAGCAACTTTTACCGTCGGTGTGCAGGCGCTGGTTGCCGTCAGCATGGCCATGGCAGTCAGCAGCAATGGTAGTCGTTTTATTATGGTCATATCAGTTTGCCCATGTGGCGAAAGCGTTAATCGAAATATATTCACCTGACTTATATATTACAACTGATAACTGAATATAGGCTGAATGCGAGAACGGGCAGATATCAGCATAATCAGTTTTGGCTCTTGAAATAATCCTGCACATTTTTATCCAGAATGCTGTCGATATCCTCGGCGATGCGCAGACTCCTGAGCAGCTGGAGCACATTCTGCTCAAGGTTCAGATTGAAATGTACCGGCCTTTTTTTATCAAGCTTCGGGCTTTTCCCCTTAATGGCAAGGCTCAGAGTCAGGCTCCCGTTTGGCGTGTAATTCACGCCTGTATCCATCGTGTGATAGTTCAGGTCCTCCAGAATCTCGAATACGATATTTGTGCCGGGCGCTGCCTGCTCCATCTCATGCGTGCCCCCTTCGGGGGTATACTGTATGCGTCCACCAGGAGGCTGGACGTGGAGATCGCCGTTCAAAACGGTTAGACCATCCTTGCCAATATGAACCGGCATCTGACCGTCCATGAGACCGGTAGCCTGAAGCCCCTCCACCTGCTGCATGGCGACAACGGCTGCCAGGTCAAGACCGCTGACGTCGAGTTTGAAGTCATTGTTGTCAGTGTTCAGGTCGTACTTTATGTAGTTGCCTGTGACTTCCCCTTCAAGCAGTTTCATTTGCAAGTTGTTCGTGATGGTTACTGGCAATGTTCCATGGCGGGATGGTTTTAAATTTATGCTCGCCTTTGTATGGGTGACCGGAATACCAACGTCGATGATATCCACTGTAAGCGTCGATGGTTTCAAGGTGCGTATTTCCGGCAGCAATTTCAGCTGAGCTTCGTACTCCATGCCTGAAAACAGAACTTCCTCATAAAAGCCGCCTCCATCTTCGATCCATAAATTCACGGTGAGTGATTCACTATCGGGTTTCCAGCTGTACTTGCCATTAGCCACAATGCTGCCCGAAACAAGATCATAAGGCTGATCCCAGTTCTTGAGTGCAGTGGTAAACAAAGGCTGCTCATCGGTCGGCATCGCCGTGCCAGTGTTGAATGTAACGACACCGGTCTCTTCATTCAATTTGTAGTCGAGATGTGCATTGACCGGTGCTTCAGGATAAACAAGATGGCATAGTATATCGGCAGAGATCCTGTTTTCGGGCAGCCACATCTGCATGTTGCATTGGCTAAACTCGACCATGGCTTCGGTCGTATCGACGACAATCGTATCCGTTGTGGCATCCAGCTTGAGTGGAGAATCAGCCGAATCAGCTATTTGCAGCTTGATGTCTATTGGTGATGCTGTAATGACGACATCATTTTTCCTGAGTTCTGATAGCTCAAATATGAAGTTTCCATTCATCGACGGTGTATCAGCATCTGATGCCCGGTTTATCGTGAATTTCAGATTTGACAAAGATGCCTCAGGGAGGCTGACTTCACCATTGCTTATGTTATTAAAACTGGCGCCGGTATCTTCGTTGCCTTGAATAGTAATTTCCTTGTCTGTAATTTGAAGCTCATCAGGAAGCGACGATGCCGACTGCTCTATTGTGAGTCCGGACAGGGAAATCTCTTTTGCATTTCCGTAAGATGACTTGTCAAACTTCAGTCTTACAAGATTGTCTGCCACGTCCATGCTGCCTGTCGCATCGACTTCAACATGAGCTGCAGAATAGGTGCTGATAGCAGCATCCTGAAGCTGTGCCTTAAAGCTAAATATAGTCTCATGTTGTTGTACGTTGACCTCATCGACAAGGGAGAGCTCGCCATCCAGCTGTCCCTGCATGTCATCTGCCAGCAGCGGAAAAATCCTGGCAAGTCCATTCAGGTCAGCCTTGAACCGGACAAAGATGTTGCCGGGCTGGCTGCCGGATTCTGTTGCCAGCAACAACGGTATTGCTGCATTGGGGTCATCACCTTGTAAGTGGACATTCAGTTTGCCCTCTGATGACAGTGTGGCAATCAGCCTGTGCGACCGGCTTTCACCACTGCCAAGATCAACTGTTGCATGCAATGCGTTCTCAGCACGCGACAGTTCCAGGCTTGCATGTGTTGCTTTACCGCTTTCTTCGTCTGAGATAGTGAGTTGATGTACATTTATCTGGTCGGCAGGTAAATAGTTGTACCAGGGAGTCGATAGCAGTCCCGCCAGCCAGGCGACATCTGGTGATGAGGAACTGGAGGATGTCGGCTTCTTTGACACAATTTCCATTGTGTCTACACTGATGGACGCCAGGTTGGCAGACATAAGTCGGGGCAGATCATAGCTCACGGCAATCTGTCCGGCAGCAAAATCCATGCTGTCCGATGACAGACGCAGCGACTCAAGTTCAGCACTGTGAAGCCCGATGCTTACATCACCAAACTCGACGTTGGAAAAGCCACGGACTTCAAGTTGTTGAGTGGTAAAGCTGACCAGCAGCCATGGCAGGCTTAGCCAGAAAATGCCCAGCAGGCCAGCAACACTCAGTAGGGTCAGTAATAGTTTGCCTGCCAGCTTCACATAACATTCCTTATTTAATGAAGTTGGACTATATCACTGTAAACCTGTGATTGAGGACTGATGCGAATTCATATAGATTTCGGAGCTTATGGCAAAGAAAATTCCAGTAGAAGTAGAAAACCTCTGCGAGCGCTGCACGGGCTCATGGTGCTGCACCTATTTTACCCAGCAGATTGATACACCAAAGTCCCGCGAAGACTTCGATATACTACTGTGGCAGATATCTCATAAGCACACTGAAGCCTACAAGGACGAAGATGGCTGGTTTCTGTTAATTACGCAGCCATGCACGCATTTACTGTCTAACGGTTTCTGCGGGATCTATGAAACACGCCCTAAAATCTGTCGCGACCATACCAGCGACGGTTGTGAGTTTGAGGGGCTGGCCGGTGAAGATGACTTCAAACTCTATTTCAAAAACTACGATGCCCTGAGAAAGTATTGTCGCAAGCGCTTCAAGAAATGGGACAAGTGGGAGAAGTCGAAGAAGTAATAAAATATTCAGTACTTAAGGAGTCTCTGAATAAGTCTGGATGAAATAGATTGAGATTCAGGATATTCAGATTTGAGGCAAAGATCGCACGTAATAGCTAGCTATTGCGAAGACCTTTAACGAAGAAGCTGGATGTTTTGGGCTCAAGATAGTCAGTCATGACTTGTTCAGAGGCTCCTTAATTAGATTGTCACTTGAATTAACCCGGCTTCGTCACATATATATTAATAGTAGCTGCCACATTCTGTCATGCCGGACTTGATCCGGCATCCAGTGAATATTTGAAAGACATGGATTCCGGATCAAGTCCGGAATGACGATGCGAAATTATTAATATCATGTAATGATAGATTACAGGCTCAACACCCTGGCTTTACGTTGTAATTATTGACAGGAGATCTCACGATGAAGTTGCTACCCGCGCACATTGAATTACTTGCCCCATTGCTTATGGCTGTTTTCGCAGCTGTCAGCGTACCCTCCCTTGCTGATGATCCGACGGAGTCTGCCCGCATGGAACTGATCAGAATCATTGAAGAAGATGTCAGGCAAACCAGTCTCGAGCTGAACAAGGCTGAGCTTGACCCACGTGTAATGAAGGCCCTTGCACGTGTGCCGCGCCACAAGTTTGTGCCCCTTGAAGAAAAAACCTATGCCTACGAAAACCGTCCCCTGCCCATTGGCCATGGGCAGACGATCTCGCAGCCTTATATTGTTGCCATAATGACAGATATGCTGAACCTGAAGCCGGACAGCAAGGTGTTGGAACTGGGCACGGGCTCAGGCTATCAGGCAGCCATACTGGGTGAACTGGCTGGCGAAGTCTATACGATCGAAATCGTTGAACCGCTCGGGTTGTTGGCGAAAGATCGCTTGCAGCAATTGGGGTATAAAAATGTCATTACAAAGGTTGGTGATGGTTATTATGGATGGGAGGAGCATGCACCGTTTGATGCCATTATCGTGACGGCTGCAGCCAGTCACATTCCACCGCCATTGATCAAGCAATTGAAACCCGGTGGCCGCATGGTTATACCGGTCGGCAGCCGATTCATGACCCAGCAGCTGCTGACGGTGGATAAGCGTGCTGATAATAAAGTGGTCAGCAGACAGGTCATGCCTGTGGTGTTCGTGCCGGTTACAGGCAGGCATTAACAAGCATCACTCGCATGCCACAGCGCCCGCCGTATCTGTCTGTCGCGCTGATCTCCGGCGCTGCACTGGCGTACGAAATTCTATTGATGCGGCTGTTCTCTATCATACAGTGGCATCATTTCTCCTACATGATCATCGGCCTTGCGCTGCTTGGCTACGGTTTCAGCGGGACTGTCATTTCTGTGTTTCAGCGCTGGCTGCAGGCACACTTCACGTTCGTGTATCTTGCCTGCCTGCTGTTGTTTGGCCTGACATCAGTTACAAGTTTCATGCTTGCTCAGGCAATACCTTTCAATGCTGAAATGATCCTGTGGGACAGCCATCAGCTTGTTTATCTGTTATTGATATTTCTACTCCTGAGCTTGCCCTTCTTTTTTGCCGCCACTGCCATCTGCCTGGCTTTTATGCAGTACCGAGGACAGGTATCGCGTATCTATGCATGGGATCTGGCGGGCGCAGGCATGGGCAGCCTCGCTGTGATCGGATTGTTGTTTGCAGTGTTCCCGCAATACGCCCTGCTTGTCATTGCGGTGCTGGGGCTTTTGGCCTTTCTGGTTGCCAGTATGGAATTACGACTGAAGCAGCTCAAGGTGACACTTGTTGTTCTGGGTGCTGCTAGCATGCTGCTCGCACTGGCAGCAGCAAATCTCGACTTACAGCTGTCACCCTACAAGGGGCTGCCGCAGACCTTGCGCATCAGCGGAACTGAAGTCATCGAGCAGGACTCGAGTCCTTTTGGTCTGATTAGCATAGTCGACAGTAAAACGATTCCTTTCAGGTATGCGCCCGGACTGAGTCTTGCTAGTACTGAAGAACCATTGCCACAGGTGGGCATTTTTACTGATGGTGACAATATGACTGTCATTACGAAGGCTGTCGATGATCAGTCAAAACTCACCTACATGGATCAGGTGACGTCAGCCTTGCCCTATCATCTGGTTGATCCGGCTTCGGTGCTAATTGTAGGTGCAGGTGGCGGGACGGATATTCTGCAGGCTTTGTATCACTCAACACCAGTCATTGATGCAGTCGAGCTCAATCCTCAGCTGATAGACATCGTTGGGCATCGCTACAGCGACTTTAATGGCGCCTTATACCAGCGCCATGGCGTAAACGTGCATGCGGGTGATGTACGTGGTTTCCTGTCGCGTAATCAGAAAAAATACGATCTGATACAGCTGTCACTTATGGATGCCTTCAATGCCTCGGCCTCCGGATTGTATGCGCTGAACGAAGACTATCTGTATACCGTCGAGGCCCTGCAACTCTATCTGGATCACCTGACGCCGGGTGGCTATCTGGCACTGACGCGCTGGGTCAAGATGCCGCCGCGCGACACGCTGAAGCTATTTGCCACGGCGATCGATGCACTTAAATTGCAGGGTGTGGAGAATTCATCTGATCGCCTCGCACTGATACGCAGCTGGCAGACGAGCACCTTGCTGATCAGAAACGGCGCTATTAAAAATGATGCTGTAGAGAAGATAAGCAAGTTCAGTGAATCACGTTCATTTGATGTCGCATATGCACCCGGCATGCCGCCATCGAAAGATAGCTACAACCAGCTGCCGCAACCCTGGTTTCAGACTGGTACTGCAGCTTTGTTGTCAGATGCACGTGATCAGTATATCGATGACTACAAGTTTGACCTCAAGCCAGCAATCGATGACAGGCCCTATTTTCACCATTTCACAAAATGGACATCGCTGCCGGAAATTTTCAGACTACGTGATCGGGGCGGCATGTCACTGATCGAGTGGGGTTATATCGTACTGGTGATGACGCTGCTGGTTGCAGCAGCACTCAGTGTAGTTCTGATTACACTTCCATTGCGTTTCCTGCCCCGCCTCTCAGGTGAAGCCAAAGTCACTGTCAGCAAGACACGCGTAATTCTGTATTTTCTGCTGATCGGAGTCGCTTTTCTGTTTATGGAAATCGCGTTCATGCAGAAGTTTATTCTTTTTCTGCACCACCCCCTTTATTCGTTTGCCGTGACCTTGACCGCTTTCCTGGTCTTTGCCGGACTGGGAAGCAACCTGTCAGCGAACTGGTCCCGTCGGTACAGTCGGCGCACCATTCTGAAAGGGTCGTTAGCGGGCATTGTGATTATCGGGCTCAGCTATCTTCTGCTGCTGGATGAGCTGTTCGTGTGGTTGTCGTCTACCCCCATTTTCTACAAGATACTGTTGACGATACTGCTCGTTTCACCACTGGCATTGTTGATGGGCATGCCATTTCCGTTGGCTCTGTCGTCGCTGGCAGAAAACGCGCAAGTTCTGATTCCATGGGCATGGGGCATCAATGGCTGCGCATCGGTCATCAGTGCAAGCCTGGCAACGCTGCTGGCTATACACATTGGCTTCAGCGCAGTAATTTTTATAGCGGTACTGCTGTATGCAAGCGTGCTGTTTGTCTACCCGAGCCCAGAGCGAACGATTTAATCGCGTTTACGTTTAGCGCGTGGATGGGCCTTGTCATAGACTTTGGCCAGGTGTTGAAAATCGAGATGTGTGTAGATCTGGGTCGTCGAGATATTTTTATGTCCGAGCAGTTCTTGAATGGCACGCAGGTCGCCGCTGGATTCGAGAATGTGACTGGCAAACGAATGTCTTAACATGTGCGGATGTACGTTGCGGTCCAGTCCCTGGCGTGCGGCCCAGTGCTTGAGTCTTTTTTCAACGCTGCGTACGCCGAGTCGAGTGCCACGCCGGGAAACGAACATTGCCAGCTCATTGAGATTTGCCAGTTGTGGACGACTTGCCAGCCAGCGCTGAATCGCACTTCGTGCAGCCTGGCCAACCGGAACGATACGTGTCTTTGATCCTTTGCCGGTCACGCGTGCCTCACCGGCATGTATATCGATATCCGTAATATCCAGGCCGGTCAGTTCTGACAATCGCAAACCGGAGGAATAGAATAATTCGAGGATTGCCCGGTCCCGGATGGTCAGTACGTCATCGCCTTCTATACTGACGAGTTGCTGTACTGCGTCAATATCCAGAGTATCGGGCAGTTTGCGGGGTTTACGCGGTGCCTTCAGTGCGTCGAAGGGATTGCCTGTTGCATGGTGCTCCCTGACCAGCCAGCGAAAGTAGCTGCGGGCCGATGAAAGCATGCGCTGGATGCTGGATCCGGACAGGCCTTTCTGGTGCAGGTTGCCCAGCCATCTGCGTGCAAGCAGATTATCTATAGCAGACCACTGGTGAACCCGTTGATCCGCGCAGTAGTCTGCGAGTCGTTCCAGGTCACGCTGATAAGCGGCTGAGGTTCGGGGAGAAACGCGTTTTTCGTGGCGCAGGTAGTCGATGTACTGGTCAAGCTGCTGGTTTGCCAGTTTGTCCATCTCTGCCTAAGCCTATGTCACTCCACGTGTGATCAATGCGGCTGACATCAGCTCGCCTAGCCGCTCCAGAAACAGTGTTCCCATGCCCGGTGCAAAGCGGTCCTTGCTGGTAGAGCCCAAAGCCAGGATGCCGATTCGATGCGGTGTGTCGAGGGCTGCCAGACCGCATGAGCGGATTCCTTCAGCACCCTTACCGAACAAGGCCTGCAGCAGCGCATCATCGAGATCATTGTGGCAGTTGCCGCGTCCGATACCGAGGGAATCAAGCAGCGCGGCATAGGCCTTGTCGCTGATGACCTCATCATCGTTGAGGCCGATGTCTGTTTCGATGCTGGGCTTGAAACGCACCGCCGCTGTATCTACGTCAAATACGTTCTTGAGCGTCTGCATGGATATGCTCAGCAGGTCATCGATCCCTTCAGCCTGCATCAATCCGATGCTGTAGCGGTGCATTTTCTCGGACAGCCCTTCATTCTGTTGCGCGGTTTCAACCAGTTCATGAATCTGGCCTTCGAGATGCTGATTCTGCTCGCGCAGCAATTTTACCTGGCGCTCTATCAGTGATATCGAGCCTCTGCCCGAAAAGTGCGGTATCTGCAGGCTGGTGAGCAGGTCCGGATAGCGCTGCAGCAGATCGGGGTGCTCTTCAAGGTAGTCTATAGCAGCCTTGTCTGTATCAATGATGGACTGTTTATCGCTGCCCGTTTGTTTGCTCATGTTTGCTCCAGTGTGCCCTCAAATACGAATGTCGCTGGTCCGGTCATCATGACAGGAGCGTCATCACCTGCCCAGCTGACCCGAAGTGTACCACCTGGCAGATTGACCGTAACAGCGTCGTCGAGGGAGCCATGAATGATTCCCGCGACGACTGCTGCGCAGGCCCCTGTTCCGCAGGCCAGGGTTTCGCCAGCACCTCTTTCCCAGACACGCAGACGAATATTTTTCCGGTCGATAATCTGCATGTAACCGGCGTTGACCAGCTGCGGAAAGCGCTCATGCTGCTCGATCAGTGGACCTTGTGTCGTGACAGGTGCTGAATGGACGTCATCAACGATTTGCACGGCATGCGGATTTCCCATCGAGACAGCAGCAATCGTTACAGGTCTGCCGGCCACTTCAAGTTCATAGCTGCTGGCCTGCTGCTCTGCCTTGAAGGGGATCCGTTCAGGCGCCAGCTGTGGCTTGCCCATATCGACGCGAACCCCGCCATCATCGGTAATGTGCAGTACAATAATGCCGGACAGGGTACCAACCCGGATCTCGCATTTGTCGGTCAGGCCTTTCTCATACACATAGCGGGCGAAACAGCGCGCACCATTCCCGCATTGTTCAACTTCACCACCATCGGCATTGAAAATCCGGTAACTGAAGTCCATATCTGTTGTGGCAGGCGCTTCGATGAGCAGCAGCTGATCGAAGCCGATGCCGAAGTGTCGGTCAGCCAGTTGGCAGATCTGGTCTGCATCGAGACTGAATGCCTGAGCAATCGCATTGATGACGATGAAATCATTACCGAGACCGTGCATTTTTGTGAACTTTAAAGCCATAATCAAAACTTACCATGAAACACTTCTTTCACCACAAATATCATTGGGTAAAAAATCACGATAATCACTGGGTGCGCAAGGTTGTTGCAATCCTGCTGATTATTGGCGGTATTCTGGGTTTTCTGCCTGTGCTCGGGTTCTGGATGATACCGCTGGGTATGATGTTGCTGGCGACTGATATTCCAGGTATCAGACGATTCAACCGGCATGTCTATGTGCGTTGGGGTCGCTTCTGGCAAAAGCGCAAAGCGCGGTCAGAGAAGCCCTAAGCGCCCAGGGAGCCTCTGAACAAGTCATGACTGAATATCTTGAGTCCAAAACATCCAGCTTCTTCGTTAAAGACCTTCGCAATAGCTAGCTATTACGTGCGGTCTTTGCCTCGAATCTGAATATTTTGAATCTCAGTCTATTTCAGCCAGACTTGCTCAGAGGCTCCCTAACACGCCACTAATCAGCAGGTGACGGTCACTGGGTCTGGATACTTTGAGGTGCTGCAATCCATAGGCATCCAGTTGCCCGCGTACTTCGTCTACGGTGTAGGCAGCGAGCAGCGAATTGTAGAAATCTTCCTGCAGAATATCCGCCTCGTCGCTGGCATATTGCTGGACTATGCCGGCAGCTTTGCTCGTACTGTCAGGCCTCGTTAGATCCATCACCATGATTTTCGCGCCTTTGCGGCCAAGAAAATTTATCGCTTGCCAAAGCGTATCCGGAGTAGCAAGATGATGGAGCAGACTGTTACTGATTACTGCATCAGCACCACTTGATGGACAGATGTGTTTGACGGTTTCAGGCTCCAGATAGAGACATCTGAGCTCCACCTGCCCTGCCAGACCAGTCTTCGCGATTCGGTTATGACCGAATTCAAGCATCGACTGGGCGCCGTCGACACCGATCACCCTTGCATCGGGATGCTGCAGCGCAAATTCAATAGCGATATCTGCCGGACCACAGCCGAGATCGACAACAGTTTTTCCGTCAAAACTCGGGAAATGTTCCGTAAAAAGATCCAGAAACAGCTGATTGGGCTCTTGGAAGTCCGCTTCAGCATAGGCGCGAGCCTGGCTGGCCTCATTCATCAGTTCAGGTTCAGGAGTGCGTTTCACGCCGGGAGGCTCCGGTAGTCCAGGGAAGGATGTATGTTACAGCAGATTGTCACAATGGGGGACAAGATGAGAGCACAACCGATTGCTAAAGTTAACCAGTGGTACAGGGACAACGAAGATGGACAGCTTTTCGAGGTGGTCGCACTGGATGAAAGCGATCAGACAATCGAGATCCAGTATTTTGACGGTTCACTGGAAGAGCTCGATAACGAAATCTGGCAGGAAAAGCAGCTGACGACAGCTGCACCGCCAGAAGACTGGTCGGGTCCATTTGACGATCTGGAGGCCGATGATCTGGCTGATCCGGATATCCCGGCTCACACAACTGACGTCGGTGAATTTATCGACGAACTGGAATACTAGGGAACCTGGTCCAACTCGTCAGAAGGCATCCCTCCTGCCGTAGCGATATTCCACGTAGGTTGGATACTGTTCATAGGCCTTAGTAAGCACATACTTCATAACACCCTTGAGCCGATACAGTCGAGTCACTGAGTCCAGCCTTAGTATTTCATTGCCGTTCTCATCAAAAAAAATCAACGCAGGCGTGTAGAAGATATTCAGTTCCCTGGCCCAATCGTTTGCCGTCGTACGTTTCCCCTGCGGTGTGATAACCGGATCGTCGGAACGCGCATCGAGCTGTACTGTGTCAAATTGCTGTAACATTTCAACCGTGTCCTTATCTCCAATCGGGCCCGTGTGCAGGATATCGCAGGCGTGACAGGATTTTTGTTCGAAGAACACAATCAGCGGCCGTTCAGCAGGAATTTTCGTGCGTCCCAGGGCGTACGGCGGCTTCAGGAAGAACGGCTGTTCGTTCATGTCCTCCAGATCGAACTTGCCCGGCGGATCGGCACGGTCCATGTATGCGCGCAGGCTTTCTTCCTTGTAGCGGCCCTCGGCGACATACCTGAGTGCAGCACGAAACGTGTAGGGGGGATAATAGCCGCGCAGGCGCAATACCTCATTGCCTTCGGTATCGAAGACGAGGAATGACGGCGTGAAGTTCATCTTCTCGCGTATGGCCAGCTTGCGTTCTGACAGAGTCTCGCCATTTAGATCGGTGACCAGCTTTCCGCCCCAGATGTCGATGGGGATAATGTCAAAGTTTTTACGGGTGAATCGGACGATATCNGGGGTTTTGAAGTTGATTTCCATCAGCGCCTTGCAGTAGGCACAGTTCTTTTGCCCGAAGTAGAGAGCGATGCCCTTCTTGTCAGCGTCTTTTGCTTCCTGCAGGTCATCACGCATGTCGAGAAAACTGAGCTTGAACCAGGACGGGTGTTCAATTTCTTCTTCAACCGGGCTGTCGTCGGCACCCATCTCTACCTGATCGTCCAGCTTATCGAATACTTCGAACTCATCGGCCAGTGCAGGGGTGTAGACAGCCCAGATTGCCCAGCTGAGTATAAGTAANAGTGTTTTGTGGTTTTTACCTATCTGGTTCATTAATTATGCTTAACCAGTCATATTGTCCGTTGCTGACGAGAAACCAGGGATTCAGCAGGTTTTCCTTGTTATAGCATAAATTTTCGCCATTTAAGGTGGTAACGCGGCCCCCGGCCGCCGTCACAATGGCATGTGCGGCCGCTGTGTCCCATTCCGATGTCAGTCCAAGCCTTGGATACAGGTCGGCGCGGCCTTCGGCAACCAGGCATAGCTTGAACGAACTGCCCATGCTGAGTATGTCGATGTCATCGAAACGATCACACAGACGTTCAATCGCGGCGGTCAGGGCTTCGCCTGCATGTGAACGGCTGGCGACCAGACAGGGGTTGTCGCCTGAGAACGGTTTCACGCTAATCTCTTCAGACGGTCCATCTTCAACCTGCATTGTCGCAACACCATCGCAGCCGGTGTAGAGAATATCCATGACTGGCGCATAGACGACGCCGAGGACAGGTTTGCCGTTTTCAATCAGGGCGATGTTTACGGTGAATTCGCCATTGCGGTTGACGAACTCTTTGGTTCCATCGAGCGGATCAACCAGCCAGTAGCGCTGCCAGCCTGAGCGTTCCTCATATGGGATATCACGTGATTCTTCTGACAGGATCGGCAGATCAGGGCTCATATCTGCCAGTTGCCTGCAGATTAGATGGTGTGCAGCCAGATCAGCTTCGGTCAGGGGAGAACCATCACCTTTGTGCTGCACGTCAAAATCACGTTCATAGATCTGCATGATCGCTGCACCTGCCTGACGGGCTGTTGTACTGATGCGGTCCAGGTAATGGCAGTGATTGATATTCATTGTGGTATGAGTCATTTGTTATAGAGGCAATGATTATAGTGCCGTAGAATGTAGAGAAACAGTAGACGTCACAGGAGGCAGACGATGCTCACAGTCGAACAGCGGGACGAATGCGTTACCGTCAGCGTGATGGGCGAGCTGATGCTCGATGATTTCCGGGAATTTGAATCGGTTGTGGTCAGTGAACTGGAGGAGCATGAGCGCGTAGATGTTTTGATGGATCTGAGCAACATGACGGGTTTCTCCATCGATGCCGCCTGGGAGGACCTGAAGTTCAGCCGCGAGCATGATAAGGACTTCCGGCGTATCGCAGTCATCACCTCGGATCAGTGGATCAGCTGGCTGGTGTGGTTGAACGGTGCTTTCAGTGGTGCCCAGGTACAGACATTCCCTGAGCGGGAAGACGCAGAACACTGGCTGGCAACAGCAAAATGAGCCACGCGGCACCCGACTGGGGCCGTATCGACACCGTCCTGCTGGACATGGATGGCACACTGCTGGATCTGCATTTCGATACCCATTTCTGGCTGCAGCATGTACCGCTCAGATACGCCGAAATGCACGGTATCAATGTGGAGGATTCCCGCAGCAAGTTAATGGCGCGTTACCGCCAGGCAGAAGGGACACTGGACTGGTATTCCGTCGACTACTGGACTGACCAGCTGGGTCTGGATATTCCCACGCTCAAGCAGGAAGTTGACCACCTGATCAGTGTGCGTCCCGATGTCATCCCGTTCCTGGAGGCCCTCAAGGAGGTTGGCAAGCGCCGAGTGCTGGTAACCAATGCGCATGGCAAGAGCCTGGCCCTGAAAATGCGCAAGACTCCGATTGGTGAGCATCTGGATTCCGTTGTGTGCGCGCATGACATCGGTCTGGCGAAGGAAGAGGCAGAGTTCTGGCATCGTCTCCATGATCGCATTGGGTACCATCGTGAAAACACCCTGCTCATCGACGACAGCATCAAGGTGCTGAAGTCAGCGGATGACTATGGCATCGAACACCTGCGAGCGATTCTTAAGCCTGATTCACAGTCACCACCAGTCGATGCGGATCCCTATATCCACATCGACCGGTTTTCAGATATACGTCCATGACTTGTTCAGAGGCTCCCTAAATACAGGGGTATTGATATCGTTGAATCTGATACCATCAATAGACAGGGGAACCAGTGCGAAGACACATAATCAAACAGAGCATGAACAGTAACGAACAGAATATCGTCGTCGACGTCGACACACTATATATTGAATCGGAATCCTCGCCGGAAGCCGATCAGTACGTATTCGCATACACCATCACTATCAAGAATGAAGGAGAGAAGGCTGCCCAGCTGCTGACTCGTCACTGGATCATCACCGATGCCAATGGCCAGATCGAGGAAGTCCGCGGCGACGGTGTTGTCGGTGAACAGCCAAACCTGAAGCCCGGCGAGGGCTTCCAGTACACCAGCGGTACGGTGTTGAAGACCCCGGTCGGAACCATGAGCGGCAGTTACCAGATGCTCTCGGAGGACGGCTCCAATTTTTACGCAACGATTCCGGAGTTCATGCTGTCCAGCCCGCGCACTCTACACTAGTGACCAAATAGATAGATACAGCAACCTGTGGGGGGATAAAATGCA
>JGI24024J18818_10000173_pt1 | contig 21270 bp, 20 predicted proteins | sample Cruoilmetagenom2_FD_18818 | JGI IMG/M metagenome (IMG submission 18818) | reverse complement strand
CGGTGCATCGGAACATGCCGGTTCTGCGCATTCAGAGACCCAAACGGCTACCGGATGGAGATATCCGAGATCCTTCTGAAGGTGCAGGAGGCAGTCAAAATCGGCGCAACCGAGATGTGCATTCAGGGCGGGATTCTCCCGGATATGCGACTGGATAGCTACTGCGAGATTCTTGAATCGATCAAATCCGAGTTTCCGGACATTCACCTGCATTCATGCTCGCCGATGGAGGTTTACCATGCGGCAAGAGGCGGTGTGGGCGTCAAAGGCGCACTTGTTGCGCTGAAAGGTGCAGGGCTTGACACAATGCCGGGAACTGCAGCAGAGATCCTTGTGGACCGGGTGCGCGAAAGAATATGTCCTGACAAGCTGAATACGGAAGAGTGGGCAGGTGTCATCAGAAATGCACACAATCTCGGCATCAGAACGACTGCAACGATCATGTACGGGCACATCGAGACGATGCAGGATCGAATCGAGCATCTGTTCCTGATACGGGATATCCAGAAGGAGACACACGGGTTCACAGAGTTTGTGCCGCTACCGTTCATGCCGCACAACAACGAACTCGGAAGCGAGATGCTTGCAAGCGGCAATTACGGCATCACCGGAATTGACGACCTGCGGATGCATGCGCTCGCACGAATCGTGCTCCACACCCACATCAAGAACATTCAGGCGAGCTGGGTGAAGCTCGGGACAAAACTTGCCCAGTACGCGCTCCATTGCGGCGCAAATGACCTCGGGGGGACATTAATGGAAGAGAAGATATCAAAATCGGCAGGAGCGACGTCAGGCGAATATATGTCGCCGGCAGAGTTTGACTGGATCATCAGAAAGGCGGGGAGGGTGCCGGCGGTGCGGGATACGATCTATTCACATCAGCAACAGCCTGGTGGGGCGGCGACGCGATGATGGTGGATCGATGACATACAGGTCGTTTTACAGGGGGGTGTACAATGGCTGATACTACGCCAGCGACAAACAACTCTCAAATCCTGCTTCACCAAATGGGGGGTGGTCAGACTAAAATAGAGGTCCTGCTCGAGGATGAGACGGTCTGGCTGACACAGAAGTTGATCGCGGAGTTGTTCCAGACAACGAAACAGAATACACGTTCGCACATTCGGAATATCTTTTCGGAAAAAGAACTTGATGAAAATTTAGTTGTCAAGTATTTCTTGACAACTGCTGCCGATGGCAAAAATTACAGAACGAAATTCTACAGTCGGGATATGATCCTCTCTGTCGGTTATCGCATAAAATCCCATGTTGCCACCCGATTTCGCCAATGGGCGACCCAGCGGCTGCGAGAATATATCGTCAAGGGTTTTGTTCTTGACGATGGGCGGCTGAAAAACCCGGATCATCCCTTTGATTATTTTGATGAACTTCTGCGCCGCATCCAGAACATTCGCACATCAAAACGGCTTTTTGCAGTTGAACGACCGGAATATTCTGGAGCACGTAGGAAGAATATCGCACGAGATGGCTAAGGGGCTGGCGGAGACCGAATATGAGAAATTCAACCGGGCGCGTATACGATACCGCGACTCAAAAGAGAGCGATTGTGATAAGATTGTCAAACAAATAGAGATCATGAATACCAAAGTGGAGGATCGATACAATGACTAACGCAGCCACAATCGGTGTTGTTGGCTACCACAACACCGGAAAGACGACTCTCGTCTGTAAACTGGTCGAAGGGTTGAGCGCGCGCGGATATTCTGTGTCCACGATAAAGAACATTCCAAAAGATGGATTCTACATGGACATTGAAGGAAAAGACACATGGAAACATGGCGAATCAGGCGCCAGGGTGGTTGTCGCGAGCACTTCGGATGAGACTGCATTCATCATGAAGGCTGGCATGTCGCTCGAGGATATCCTGAGAATCACGGACAGCATGACGTCCCCTGATGTGATAATCGTTGAGGGGCACAAGACTGCGGCAATACCAAAGATTGTTCTCGGCGAGATGCCAATTGAGGGCGAGGACGACGTGCGCAGGTACGATCCCGCAACCGACGACTTTGATAACCTTCTCAGTTATATGATAGAGACAATCGAGGTCAAGAAGGTGTGCAACAAACTTCCGGGGATGAATTGCGGCAAATGCGGATACGATGGCTGCATGGAGATGGCAGAGGCTATATTTCGGGGGGATGCGGCAATATCTGATTGTCTGATGCAGGGAGGATTTGTGAGAGCCACCGTTGACGGAAAAGAGGTACCGATGGGACCATTTGTTCAGGATATCGTCTCAAAGACAATTTTTGGGATGGTAGCATCTCTGAAAGGCGTTGATTACACGGCGATAGACACAGACATAACAATCGAGATAAAACATGACCGGAGATAGATTACGAATCGGGGTCTTCGGGTGCGGTACGATCGGGAGCGCAATATGTCGCGCAATCGATGATGGGGTGATTGATGCGGATCTTGTCGCAATCTGCGACCGGGATCCTGCAATAGAACACCTCGCAGACTCGCTTGCCACCCATCCCGAGGCGATGAACATCAACAGGATGGCGAAATCCGTGGACATCGTTATTGAGGCGGCATCCCAGAACGCGGTGCACAGGATCGCACCAGCGGTGCTCTCAGCAGGATGTGATCTCATGGTCATGAGCGTGGGCGCGCTCTCGGATGCGGAACTTCTGGACCGGCTCAAGGATCTGGCACTGCGCAATCGCTGCAGAATCTATATTCCGTCGGGTGCGGTTGCCGGAATCGACGGCATCAAATCCGCGAAAATCGGTGGGATTGCGTCCGTTGTGTTAACGACGCGAAAGCCACCGTCAGGGTTTTCCGGTGCGCCTTACGTTGCGGCGCATGGGATTGATCTTTCATCGCTCACCGATGAGCTGCTGCTCTTCGAGGGGTCTGCTGCCGATGCTGTGCAGGCATTCCCTGCGAATGTGAACGTGGCAGGCACGCTCAGTCTTGCAGGCATCGGATACGAGGATACGGTGGTGCGAATTATTGCGGATCCAACACTCACGCGGAATGTTCACGAGATTGAGGTCACGGGGGCGTTTGGAGTGCTGACGGTTAAAAATGAGAATCTGCCGTCTCCAGAGAATCCGAAGACGAGTTACATCGCGGTGTTGTCTGCGATCGCAACGCTCGCGAAGCTCACAGAGCCAGTGTGGGTTGGGACGTGAGGGTCAGTCACAATCATGCAGCGTAACGTCTGTCGATTGATTCCAGTAATACTCGAAGAGCATAGTTCCCCACTTGATTGCAGCGGCATCTTCGCTGACTATGTCGGCTTCAAAATCATATTTCCCGTCGGTTCGGTATAAACCCAGTGATAAGAAGTTGTCTGTTACGGTAAATGCCGTTCGGATCTCCTCACGCGTCGTTCTCAAACTGAAGTTTGGTTCATTGATCACAGCCTGCAAAACACCAGCGTATTTCACACGCATCAGTTCAAACACCTCTATAGTCACAAGCAATCGCACATCAGCCTTGCTGTTAATCAGGCGCTTGAATAGGTCAGGATAATCCGGATACAGAATTGGGGAGACTCCCCGCACGACACTGCAGCCATCGAGCATGCCCATAAACTTTTCGTGGGTTTCGAAAGGATTTGCAGAGGTGTTATCTACAATCTGCGAGTTGTTCAATGATCCGATCTGTGAGAGGAATGGCTCAGGAATCTTTTGCACCTCATGATTCAGCCAGAATGTTTCGTGATCCCTCAGCATCTTCAGCATTTCGATGTTGTTAATCAGCAGAAGTGAATAGAATTTCCCCAGTGAGGTTAGTCCATAATCTCGGTTATACTGCTCTATGAGGTTTTTGGACTTCAACTCCGCGAGCACAGGCAGGATGGTTGATGTTCGATAACCGAACTTGTCTTTCAGTTGATCTGTAGCTAAATTTCCGTTGTTCAGGCTGATCAGTATTTTGACGCGCACCCCGGACGTGGATATGAATTTTAATTCGTTCTTAACTTCGTCATAGTCTGTTTCCGCACTCATACCTCTATTAGTGTGGGTAATGAATATTAAAGGTTTTGCACTGGAATTTTTTTCTTGAACCGAGAAATTTTTCTCGCACTGGAAAATACGTCAGGCAAGGACTCCGAAACACGAGTTAATACCTGTATATAGCGCAATCATGATGATCCATTCCCCGTCCACCAGTACATCCATCACAGATCTCGTATGATTCTCTAAATTGCAGAAATATAAAATATATAGATAGCCATATATTATATTAATAATCAATATAATCTGACATCCCTTGAATAAACCGAAGACCGGTAACAACCATACCACAAGCAGGGACTGGAGGCTCAACAGCAACCATCTGGTTCCGGATATCCCGATTTTGACCGGAATTGTGTTTATGCTGTTCTTCCGATCACCCTCCACATCCAAAACATCGAATAGAACGGTATTCACAAAACTTTTGATAAAGAAGAAGAATACTATGCTCAATAATTTAATACGATCTTCGCCGGAACAGATCGCGGGGAGAAATGCTATCACGATCGTCCAGCTGAGCGTAACGAGAAGACTTTTCATAACAAATACGTCCTTTAAACGAGGGACGCCAAATACCGAGAATATGTTTGTGCTGTAAACGATCCCGGTCACGAGCGGAACGAGCAATACAAGTGCAGCAAAGATGTTCTCGAAATAGCCCAGCAGTGTCGCCGCGATGTACGAGATTATGGCAAGGACTGTCATGAATCTTTCATTGCCTGTTACATACATGGATCGTGCCGGATTGTTCACAGCATCTTCTTCTTTATCGGTTAATTTGTTCAGACTGTATGTGCTGTATGTCACAAGAAAAGTGGCAAAAAGAAGGTTCGTTTTTGCTGTCAGTCCAAAGAGCAGGAACGAAAAATACAGTTTTACCAGACCGTTTGCTGATATCAATAATGAACTCGCAGTCAGAAACGATACGATGCTCTCGATTCTAAACCACAGACCGTCCGGTATATTGTATCTTATGTACCAACTGATGTTCCCACATCCCAAACACTTATCATCAAGACGCTTCCCCAAGGCGCCTATGACTAACTGTTTGGCACCGGTGGTATTTATACCTTACTGATGGATCGTGGTACCGGAAGTGCAATCACCGCATCATCGTGTAATCACAACGACCGCACCGTTAACCTCGATCACGTCCACTGCCCGTCCGCCAAGAACAACCTCCCGCTCGATTGCAACCGAATCCGCAGGAACCACAAACGTCTCCGAACCGACCGCAATTCGTATCGTTTTACTCTGCGCCTCTTGCGCAACAACACCCGGATCGATTTCGGATAGTGCTTTAACGATCTTCCCGGCGTCCTTTCTGAAGATCGGACCGAGCACCTTCATGTCTGGCTTGACACCGACTGCACGGTGCTCAAAATCAGGTGTGCCAGTGATGACCTGCACTGGCGTGTTCGCTGCACCTGCGATATCGGAGCAGTCGAAGATTGCATCTGTGTATATCTTGATATCATCCAGCGGAGCGTTCAATGCCATCCCGTGCTCTGATTTGTATCTCCGAATCGCCCATGCGATATCTCTGATCCGCTCGCCCTCTTGCTCGATACCCAAATCGATCATGGATTCGTCTGCGGTGGGCCATAAAGCGGCGTGCACGCTGCCCGTTGTCTTGAGGTATGAGTACACCTCCTCTGAGAAGAACGGTGTTATCGGCGCGAGGAGTCGTGCGAGCGAGTCGATTATCAGCCCGAGCGTCTGCCGCGCCGCCTGCTGATTGTGCGACGGCTCGCCGTACAGCCGGTGCTTGACGAGTTCGATGTAATGATCGGCGAGAATGTCCCATGCAAATGACCGGATCATCTTCAATGTGAGATCAAACTGGTAATTCTCCATTGCATCGGTCGCATCCACGATCAGCGAGTTAAGTTTGCTGATAATCCATCGGTCAATTGTCGTGAGCGAATCCTTATCGATATCTCCGATATCCCCGACGCCTTCGGTGTGCGGCAGCGAAAACCTGATGATGCTCCACATCTTCTGCTGAAACCGGGACGCAGCAACAACATCTTTCCATCTGAACATGATGTCGGAGCCTGTTGTACCCCCGATTGCTGCCCACTGCCTGAATGCGTCAGCGCCGTACTGATCAGTCACCTCTTCCGGTGCGATGATGTTGTCCAGCGACTTGCTCATCTTGTGCCCGTCCTCTCCGAAGACCATGCCGTTGACCAGAATCGCATCCCATGGTCTCTTCCCTGTGAGTGCATGCGTTCTGAGAATTGTGTAGAACGCCCACGTGCGGATGATATCGTGCCCCTGCGGTCTGAGTTGCGCCGGAACTTTGAGCTCCCGTCCGAAGACCCAGCCCGAGACCGCCATTGCGGAGAGCGACGAGTCCATCCAGGTGTCGAGAACGTCCGCTTCAGCTTCAAAATCCTCTGAACCGCATTCACATGGCTCCGGAGGGTTTGATTCGGTTGGATCGAGGGGTAACCACTCCTCCTTTGCAACAACAATCTTCCCGCAGCCCTTGCAGTACCAGACCGGAATCGGGGTTGCAAAGAGCCGCTGCCGTGATATGCACCAGTCCCACTCCATGCTCTTTGTCCAGTTCTCAAGCCGTATCAACATGTGCGCCGGAACCCAATCGATCTCATCAGCGGTGCTGAGAATCTCGTTCTGATCGACCTTTACGTACCACTGTCTCTCTGATAAGATCTCAATTGGGGTTCCGCACCGCCAGCACGCCCCGACACTCTGCTCCAGTGGTTCCTGCTTGTAGAGCAGTCCCTCCGATTCGAGATCTGATAGGATCGCTTTTCTGCAATCGGCAAGATTCATTCCTTTGTATTTTTCTGTGACCGATGTCATGATCCCATCGCGGTCGATTGCCATGCGGAGTGGGAGATTGTGCTCGATCCACCACCTCACATCCTGCTTGTCACCGAACGTGCAGATCATGACAACACCGGTACCGAATGCGGGATCCACCTCCTCATCAGCGATCACAGGAACATCATAATTGAAGAGCGGGACACTGATTGTGCCCCCGACAAAGCGTGTGAACCGCTTGTCATCGGGATGCACGGCAACCGCAACGCATGCAGGCAGCAACTCGGGTCTGGTGGTCGCAATCTCCAGATTCTGGCTACCGTTACCATCATCACCGCAATCTCCTGCACCGAAGCAGAGATAGTTGAGATACGTCTCACGATCCTCATACTCAACCTCGGCAAATGCGATCGCTGTTCCACATCTCGGGCACCAGTTCACAGGTCCCTCGCGCTGGTAGATCCGCCCGTCAGCATACATCCGCACAAACGACTTCTGGGTCATGCTGTAATACGTCGGATCCATCGTCACGTACTCGCAGTTCCAGTCAATGGAGAATCCGAGACCTTTCATCGTATCCTTCATCTTCCGTATGTTTTTCAAGGTCAATTCCTTGCAGAGGTTACGAAACTCAGATCGGGGGATCTGATGTCTTGTGATTCCGTGCGTCTCCTCCACCTTGACCTCGGTCGGCAGCCCATGGCAGTCCCATCCCTGCGGAAACATCACGTTGTAGCCCCTCATCCGTTTATATCTTGCCACAAAATCAATGTAACACCAATTCAATGAATTTCCGATGTGAAGATTGCCTGTGGGATACGGAGGTGGCGTATCAATGATATACTGCGGTTTATCGGACTCCCAGTCGAATCGATAGACGCTTCCGTCGGTATTCGACCTCCATTTCTGTTCTACTGTCTTATGATCGTATTCCTTTGGAAGTGTGTCCTGCATAGGCATCTCCTGCATTCATTTGATAGGATGATGGTTGATAAAACTTTCCTGATTCTGATGGATTCTGTGGTTTTTAAACAGTACGTGTTTAGCGCTCACCGAACAATAAAGTAGCAACAGTACACGCTCAATAACTCGTGGTAGGAACCACAAGATTACACAGTCTGCGAAGCAGCGGCGTAGCCATCTCCACAAGATTTCTGTGTTAATCTCGTGTAATCTCGTGGTTTTTTCGCCTCAGCTAAACACATACAAATCGTTTAACTGTGATTGCGACAATCACTGCACAATGAAGTTCGACCCGGATGAGATCAGAAGAAGAGCAGCGCAGGATTTTGAGGCGACATGGAATCTCGGAAGAGAGATAGTCCCGTCTCCTGCGATCAATGAGAGCTATCCCAGGCTCAGATTCGATTACGGAAAGACGCACCCGATCTTTGAGACGATACACCTCATAAGAAACGCATATCTGAGAATGGGGTTCGAGGAGACCATGAACCCGCTCATAGTCGAGGACCGGGACGTGTTTCGCCAGTTCGGTTCGGAGGCACTCGCTGTTCTGGATCGATGCTTCTACCTCGCAGGGCTCCCGCGTCCTGATATCGGGCTCTCCGACGAGCGGATCGCGCGGATCAATGATATTGTGGGCAGGAACTTGAGCGCAGATGATGTCGATATCGTAAAGGAGGTTCTGCACTCGTACAAGAAGGGGGAGATTGAGGGTGATGACTTGATCCCGGCTCTGGCGGGACGACTCAATTCCGCTGACTCGAAGGTTGCTGTGATGATCGACGAGGTCTTTCCTGAGTTCAAGGAACTGGTTCCGGAGCCGACAACAAAGACGCTTCGCAGCCACATGACCTCCGGCTGGTTCATAACACTCTCGGCACTCGTTTCCAGGCGGGAAGCGCAGCTCAACCTCTTCTCCATCGATCGGTGCTTCAGAAGGGAGCAGTCAGAGGACGCATCCAGGCTCATGACATATCATTCAGCCTCGTGCGTTGCAATGGGCGAAGATGTCACGGTTGATTATGGAAAGGCGGTATCTCAGGCGCTTTTGTCACAGTTCGGATTCGAGGAGTTCAGGTTCCAGCCGGATGAGAAGCGGAGCAAGTACTACGTGCCCGACACCCAGATCGAGGTCTATGCGTACCACCCGCTGCTGCGTGATTCGGAAGCGGGATCCGCCACAAAGTATTCGGATGGCTGGATCGAGATTGCGACCTTTGGCATGTACTCGCCAATAGCACTCGCCGCTTACGATATCCCGTACCCTGTGATGAACCTCGGTCTCGGCGTGGAGCGGCTCGCAATGATCCTCTACGACTCTCGCGACGTCAGGCTGCTTACGTATCCACAATTCGGACAGACACCAATTTCTGATCCCAAACTCGCAGCATCGGTATCAGTTGTGCAGTCACCTGACACGTACACCGGGCTTGCAATCATGCGCGCAATTGTGCGTGTCTGCGAGGAGCACGCAGGTGACCCGAGTCCGTGCGAGTTTTCGGCGTGGGAGGGTGAGCTATTCGGGCGCCAGATCAACGTTGCGGTCATTGAGCCAGAGGAGAATACGAAGCTCTGCGGTCCTGCGGCCATGAATGAAGTGATGGTTCACGATGGCAGCATCCTGGGTGTTCCCAAAATCGAGAAGTGGGATCACGTCTTTAAAGAGGGCGTACCTGCTGGCTTTCGGTTCATAGATGCGTTCGCCGCGCAGGCAGCGCGTGAGATCGAGGATGCGGCACGGTGCGGCACGGACTGCGAGATCAGGGTCAAGGGCGTCAAGGTGCCCTCAGAGATCAATATTGAGATTGAGTCCAATGCGAACCGGTGGATCACATCCAACAACAAGAAGATCGATATCCGGGGACCTGTATTTACCATGGTGCAAATGGATGTTATGGCAGATACTTCATGACCCGCTCGTACCCGGCACCTTCACGAAGAATCCGCATATCCACAAGATCAACAACGGTTGACGCAATCCCGTAGCGGCATCTGCCGCCGTCAATCACACAATCCACGCCCTCCAGCACATCCTCACAGATCTCGCAGACCTCACGCGCCGCAGGCTCTCCTGTCCTATTGGCGCTGGTCGATGTAATCGGCGTCTCTGCCATCTCTATCAATTTGAGCGTCATCTCGTGATTCGGATAGCGTATGCCGACTCGATCGGAGCCAGCCGCCAGGACATCCGGAACAACCGGCTTTTTCTTGAGGATCACTGTTATTGGTCCGGGAAGGAGCTCTTTGATCAGATTCATCGTGTCAGAATCGCAGACCGCAACATCCTCGATCATCTCGTAGCCCGAGACCGCAAGCGAGAGCGGCGCGGACAGCGATCGCTTCTTTATCGCAAAGACTTTCCTAACGGCGTGCCCGGATAGTGCGTCTGCGCCGATGCCGTAGACCGTTTCGGTTGGATAGATCACAACACCGCCGTTTCGTATCTGTTTCGCTGCACTCTGCATCCGAATGTTCATCGCTTTGGCGGCACCAGACATGAGCGATTCAATGAGAATGAACCCTTATTAGAGTTGAGTTCCGGGCAAGGGCTTTACACTATGTACTGGATCGCCACCACACACCCCATCTGGTAACAGACTGATGTGACGCCGGGGGATTGGGATACTATAGCCGCAACGATGGTGTTGGTTGGTCATAAGCCCCACAATTATGACGATCTTGGAATCCGTCATTCTCTGTGTGGCGGAAACGCTGCATTCACACCATCGTTAGTTCGATTCTCCGGTCTTGGAATACAGCTNATGGCTCTGGGACCTTGCGAGGTGATGTGAATCCGGGCGGCGTCCAAGACTGTGGTATGGGGTGCCACTGGCTTTGCTACGTAACCTCGAGGCTATCAGCTCATCAAGAGGTGCAGCTATCGAGTCATACTCGACAACCAGTCATTTTTCCCCGAGCGCCATGAAAAGAGACGGGTTGTTCGCGATTTTATATGACAGACATGCATTCTCATTCTCGTATGCCCGTATCTTTTCAAGGTTATCTACGGATACATTCTTCAGTCCGACTTTGTTAAACATATCTACCACTGCATCCGGGTTGCTCCCACTAAAAAATGGCAATTGATCCTTTACTTGGGAATAATAACTCGTAAACCTACGTGAACTACGCTTTTCAGTCATGAAAACGATCATCCTGCCGAGAAATCTCCGTAAACGCATGCTTATTGCAGAGTCGTGCCACATCCCATCAATCAACATGAGTTTACCTCCCGACGTAACAACGCGGCTCCACTCACCAATTGCAACTCCCGGATTGGGTATCGTCCAGAGGAGGTGCCTGTTTATCACGATATCGAATGTTTCGTCTTCAAAAGGCAAGTTTTCAGCATCACCGTGCATAAAATCAACATCCAATCTCATTTTATCGGCGTTGTCCCGTGACTTTTCCAGCATGTGCTTGGATATGTCCACTCCAGTCACATCATGCCCCATTTCCGCAAAAATCAGGGCTAAAAATCCAGTACCGGTTCCGACATCCAGGATATTGAGCTTCTTATCGGTCTCATCCGTCTTATTTGTCTTATCTGTTCTGATCGCATCGTTCAGTGCAGTCTTCCAGATCTGTTTTGCATCGCCCTGCGATTTATACACCGTGTTGCCATAAGTCTGGCTCCTCCAATCCCAATACGACCTGATATTACTTTTCGCATTCATTAGCAATCACTTTCCATATCGTAGCAGCAAGTAGTTGATTATTTATTAATATTATGAGTAACTATTACGATGTACTTAAAAGTTTTGATTGAAAGCACCAATCTCGAGAAGTATTGTAACCACTCAGGTATGTTGATTAGTCTCCCGATTGCGATTCTATATTTTCTGGCAAGGTATGTGTTTAGACGAACCAAAAAACCACGAGATTTCACGAGAATAAGACAGAAATCTTGTGGAGATGGCTGCGCCGCTGTTTCGCAGACTGTGTAATCTCGTGGTTAGCTAAACACGTACCCGGCGAGAAAAATTCCCGTTTGGCTCATGTTGTGTTCCGGGTCAAGCAGTTTCAGTATAGCGAGGTCGCATGACACTGTTTTAGATATGTGAGTAGTTACGAAGCATTTATCTACCACCAGCACCACAACTAGCGCATAAATGGCGCAGAATTCAGAGGTGTATGTGATTGCGAGAAAGCCCGAATCAAGCAATCCAGTGATCGTCGAGGGATTTCCTGGTGTTGGGCTCGTGGGAAATATCGCAGGTCAACAGGTGATCGATGAACTGGATATGCAGTACTTGGGTGCTGTCAATTCAAGGCACTTCCCGCCGGTTGCAGTGCTCATGGAGGGGCAGGTCACAATGCCCATCCGGATATACGAGAGTCCGAAGAACGAGCTGATCGTGGTCGTCTCTGATATCCCAATCCCCCCCGGCATCTCCTACACCGTTAGCAAAACACTTGTTGACTGGGCAAAGTCTGTTAATGCCCGTGAAATCATCTCAATAGCCGGCATGCCGATCATAGGTGCGGAGCACACAGTCTTCGGTGCAGCAACAACGGAAGAAGGACTCAAAAACATCAGAAATGAGGTAGAGATATTTCAGATGGGGACGATTTCAGGGATTGCCGGCAGCATCATGACGGAATGCTTTGTACGCAATCTTCCTGCAATCGGTCTGCTCGGGAGCACCCGTGGTCAGAATCCTGACCCGCTCGCTGCCGCTGCCGTGATCAGTGTTCTGAACAATCTCTACAACCTCTCAATCGACACTGAAAAGCTGGTCAAGCAGGCAGAGCAGATCGAGCTTGAGATGCAGAAGCTTGCAGAAGCCGTGAAAGAAACGATCGATGACGAAGATACGCCAAAGTATGTTCCGATGTATGGGTGATCATGATGGATTGTATTGCACTGACTGGAATCTCAAATCATGTGATGCGTGATCTGGAAAATCGCGCGTTCCTGACAATTGAGATCAGAAGTCCGCAGAATTTTTTTGCCATACTCAACGTCGACGTTGGTGACCCGGTCTTCTTATCACAGGCCAGTCGCAACGATGTTTCCGCGGGCACGACCGGACTCATTTCGCGAGTGCAGCGCCGCGACATCAGCATGCACAAGATCGTTCAGAGCAATGACCTCTTTTATGAAGAACGGGAAACGATGCTGGCACGTATCCAGCTGGTTGCCGAGGACATCGGCAGGGTACAGCGTATCGTACGCTCGGAACTTGGTAGTGCAATGGTTGTGGCTGTGAATAAAGAGACCGTCTATGCAGCGCGATGACTACTCATGCGCTCATAAATGATGGGGCAATGATCGATTCTCCGAAGCTGTTCGATCCGCGGAGGAGATCCACTTTGTATACCACGCCGTAAGGCTTTCCACTGGCAAGCACGACGATGGTGTTGACACGATACTGATCAAAGAGCTTAACAGCGCTTGAAATAGGGGTATTGCCGTCGATTGTTAAAGGGTCTCTTGACATGACCTCTTGCACCTTCTGAGTGGTCAATCCGGATACCAACGATCTTGTGATGGCTGCCAGCGTCACGACCCCGATTATCTCTTTTTTGTCGATCACGGGCGCACCATGGACTCCCCGTTTCAGAAGGACTTTTGCTGCATCTTTGATTGTGGCGTTCGAATCGATTGTGATGTTCCCCACCTGAACGCACTCCTTAATGTGACGTTTCGGCAGGGTGAGCAGGTCTGAAATCGCAAAGATAAGTATGTTTCTGGTGTCATCCCGCCCAATAACCTTCCCCCTGATCACGAGTTCGTTCTTTGGTGTAGGTCCGATCTTGATGACATCACCGTTATCGAACTCGCGGATATCGCCTATGACCCGAACCCTGCCATTGCACGTGTTCGAATGGTGCACTGTTGTAAATACGATTTCACATACGGTTGCGCCATCAACAAGCTTCCCATTGCGATATATATTTGTTGCCACCCCGCCTGGTTGGTCGATGATATCTAAAACATCATACGCTTGGCTTGTCGGGCGATACCCGCCCCTTGGTCCCGAAACACTCTCAACCATCTCAAGTGCCCGGAGTGCTTGCATCTGGTTTCGTATGGTGCCGGACTTACGGTGGAGCACATTGGCAATCTCTTCACCTTTCACTGCCCCCCCCTTCTGGCGGAAGAGATTGACAAGTATCACTAGCATCTCTGTTTGAATAGGCGTGAGTTCCATGACTACCTCTACAATTGCCGCCCATTCGTCATATATATATCTAATCCGGTCGTCCCATTGAATGGTATGGACCAAGCAGAAAGACATCGGCATCCCGAACCCCTTGCACGGTTCTGGTGAACGTTTGTAGTTGTTCAATCTCTGTATATTTCTTGAATCTACACATCACAAGCAAACCATATTTCCCGGTTGTGACCTCCCAAATCCCAAAAACCCACTGTTGTTTCGTTAAAAAATCGATTAATTCACTGACGACCGGTTTTGGACACTCGATCCCCATATAACCATTGATGTAATATCCCAGTTCCTCCCAATTGATCTCGGGACTATATCCAATAATTATACCTTTCTCAGTAAGCATGCGAACGCGCAAGTTTGCCGTGCTTCTGGGCACCCCCACGTGCTTTGCAAGCTCGGTCAATCTGGGCCCTACACCGGTACCTGCCGACATTGCTTTGAGAATTCGTTCGTCCAGTTCGTCTACGATAATAACACATCCGTATTGGTTGCAGTGTTGTATTGCCACAATAACTCCCAATAGTTCTTAAATGTATCGGTCGGATGCTGAATGTTGTGTTGAATGAACATTGCACAATTGATGCACAATCGATATGCTGCGACGCTGTATGGCATTTTGTTATTTTTGGTCAAGACCTGATCACCGGCGCATGTAGTCCCGTATTATCGAACCATCTCGGTTCACCAGGACGATGCGCACGCCCGGAGCGATCCTTTCTGCGTTGGTGAGCGCGCTATCAATCCGTGCATCATAAGGGTCATGATCAATCAATTCCTGTACTGTGAAGAAGCCCGTGTCAGCCAATATGTCAGGATCCGCCCATTTCAGGATCAGCCCGGGGAGTCCGCAGATTATTACTTCACCATCTGCATACCCAACACCCTCCGAAATGCGGTTTCCGACCATTACAATCGTACAATCCGAGAATAGCATATTTGCATACCGCATTCCGATTCGTCCTGTTGTCAGCACCACCCGTTCAGCATGTTGAATCAGTTCCTGTTTCGTCTCGAGAAGATGATCATTCCATGGCTCAACAAAGCCCGTTGTCCCGAGTATGGATATCCCCCCAAATACCCCGACCCGGCTGTTCAACGTGTGAACAGCGATCTCTTCCCCTCTTGGGACAGAAATTGTAACCTCCGCACCGGAAATGTCAATCTCGCGCACAGCCTCCTCAATTGCTGCCTGTATCTGCTTCATCGGCACCGGATTTATCGCAGGTATGCCCCTCTTAACCCCAATCCCTCTGCCTGCCGTAATCGATATACCGTCTGCTTCGCGTGCTTCCGCAACGATTGTAATCCCGCCCGTGATATCAAACCCGTGATCTCCCGCGTCCTTGATCGCCGATGCCCTGCCACGTGATGTCGAGACACCCAGAGTCACAACGGTTCCGGCGGGCGTTCTGATCGCAACCTCGCAAACCGGCTCTTTCAGCGACAATACCGCAGCCTTTGCCACAGCAGCAGCGGTTGTCCCCGTGGTAAAGCCCCTTCGCAAAATCGATCCGTCCGAGAGCAGTACAAGTTTTCCGATGGCTATGCCTGCCTTTAATTCATCTTCTGCCACATTTGCACGCTCAATCCATTCCCAGGGAATCTCAAAGTTGTTTACAGGGTCTCTCATCGGTATTTCACATCTTTCTGCCGTGTTCAGTCTCTTTTTGCTATATGTTGCCATAAGGTTAACCGGTATCTATCCACCGGAACGCTGCCACTCTTCCGGCTGAGATATACATTTAGGGTTTCGTTTTGAATACATAAGTTATGAACAGGGTTCGTGCATGTCTGTATCTCTCGGTTTTTGTGATCATGGGGCTCTCGGATGCGGTCGTGCCGATCCTTCCGGATCTGTCAGCGGATGTGCTGGGGCAGAGCACGCTCTTCTCAGCGTATTTTGCTGGCGCACTCGTATCAATGATCCCGCTCGGAATGCTCTCGGATAGATATGACTACGCCCCATTTATCCTGCTCAGCCTCGTATTGACCGCCGTATCCGGATTTATGATCTTCTGCTCCGATTGTCATGCGGTACTCGTCTCCGCACGTTTCGTGGAGGGCTGTGCATGCGGCGCCTTCTTCCCTGCGGCGTTCTCGATTCTTGCGCGATTTGAGAATCCGAAGCGCTACATCGGGGAGTTCAACTTTCTGCTCAATTTTGGGCTCGCCGCGGGTGTCGCGGTCGCTGCTGCGCTGAAGTACTACCATCTGAAGGCTGGAGTCCTGACGTTCTCCCTGCTTGCGCTCGCCGCGCTCGCAATGTCGTTTTCACAGAACAATGGCACAATGATTCGGAATGCACCGCAGAGTGCGCGTGATACGATTGATGGCATATTCACAGTTCTTCTGAATGAACGCTATCTACAGATGTGGTTCACTGCCTTTATTCTCTTTGGTGGAACTGGAGTTATCGTTGCTTATTTTCCTTCGTTCACGAATCTGGGGGCGTTTACATCGGGAATCGCGCTTTCCGGCGTCTATGTCGGAACGATGATAACGTCGCTTGTAGGAGGTCGCATGAATCTCACTGAACGGCGCATGATCAAAGCGGGTGCGCTTATAACCGGTATCGGCATCATTATAACTGTCTATCATCCAATCGGGCTCACCATCATGGGTGCCGGGTCCGGGTTTGCGCTGATCGGACTCGTAACCGGGGTCGCATCACTTGACGTGANCAGCGGCACTGCGATGGGGGTCTTCAACACCTATACTTATGCAGGGTTTGCTGCGCTTCCGGTATTTACGGCAGCGATTCTTGGATACTTCAGTTACGCAGGGGTGTTCTGGATTTTTGGAATCCTTGTGGCAGTTCTGGCGCTCTTTCCGCTGCGTATGCTGGGGCGGTAGGATTGCGAGATCTTTGCCGGCACTTTCTGAAAATCAAGTGATTTATCACCGCGAAGCAGCAATTCCCGCCATGGTTGTAAACGCATGCAAGCGAGGGACTGTTTCTTTGCCGTTTCGTAAACATCTACATCATCTCTTCACAATACAAATCAGCCACGAGCGATGGTATAATCTCAAACAGTTGGAATGATGTGACTATAAGATGGCATGAATTGCTTGGGTATTTTGATGTTTTTTGACCGAGGGTCTTTTATTCTCTCAAAACCTGTGTGAAAGAGACTGAATAGCGCGTCGGCGTTCAGATGCTTCCGAAGTTTTGTTTCTGTTTTACTCATGCGAACTACCCTCCTTTGAGTTCCAAATTTACTAAACATTATTTGGAATTATCCTTTTTGCGCATCAACATTGTACGTAAATGTTTACGAAAGCATAAAGAATCGACCCTTTGACTGCATGCGTTTATATGTACAACGGGAATTGCTGACCGCGAAGGGCTGCTGTGGAATGCAAGAGTTTTGAGACCGTTTTCAACCATCTGTGCTCACCGAACAACAAGGTGGCAAAAGTACATGCTGAACAACTCGTGGTGGGAACCACAAGATTGCACAGTCGGCGAAGCCATCTTCACAAGATTTCTGTGTTAATCTTGTGCAATCTCGTGGTTTTATATGCGGATATCCACGCAATATTGAGTAAGTACTATCAAAGTTATCTGATGGCACCTCACATCTATGACCTTCGTGTGATTCACCTTCGTGTGATTCGTTCAAACGTGTCATTAATGATCCCTTCTGTCAGTTTTATCACGAAATCCATGAATGGGTGCTGACTATGTATGAAAATGTGCCACCTACTTTCAGAGCAAAAAATCGACAGTCCCTTTTTCTGGTACAATGCCCGCGTAAGGGCACACCGTTCGCAACCGATAACCTTATTGTATATAAACCCAAGCGCCTATTATGATCGATTCAAGTATCAAGATCGAGAACATCGTTGCATCAATGGAACTCTCTGACAGCTTCGACCTCAAACACATATCGTCCGCCCTTGAAAATGCCGATTATGATAAGGATAAGTTCCCGGGACTCGTATATCGAATAAAGAATCCAAAGACCGCATTTCTGGTATTTGGTTCCGGAAAGGCAAATTGTACCGGTGCAAAAAGCATAAAAGATGTGGATACTGCCATAGACATTCTTTCAGATGATCTGGAGGGGCTTGGATACACAATCAAGAACAAAACGTACATCGTCCAGAACATCGTGGCTGGCGCATCACTCGGCACAGAACTCGATTTAGACGCCATAGCAATCGGTCTGGGATTCGAGAATATTGAATACGAGCCAGAGGTCTTTCCCGGGCTTGTGTACCGGATCACTGAACCCAAAGTCGTTGTTCTGATATTTCGTTCTGGAAAACTGGTTATCACCGGCGCAAAGACCCAGGAAGAGTGTGAATTTGCCAAGCTGGACGTCTGGAAGCAGCTGGATAATCTAGGTCTGGTCTGATGAAAATCTCCGAAATTGAATCGTTTTTAGGGGAAGATGTCGGAGACTTCGACATTTTCCATGATCTGCTTCCGGATGAGTCAGTCAAAGCCGAAATCGTTCCGAAGCAGGACGGAGTGCTCGCGGGACTGGAGGAAGCGATACGGATCTTTGATTATTGTGGGATTTCGTACTCGTGCAGTCTCAAGGATGGCGATATGCTTGCAGGTGGCGAGACCACAATCCATCTCAAGGGAAGTTCTCGTGCAATCCTGCGGGCTGAGCGCGTCTCTCTGAACTTTCTTGGCAGAATGAGCGGGATTGCGACGATTGTCCGTTTATGTGTGGAGGCTGTCGCGCAGACCGGTGTTACGATCGCATGCACCAGAAAAACGACGCCCGGGTTCCGAAAATTTGAAAAGAAGGCGGTTGCGATCGGTGGCGCCGATCCGCACAGGTTCAACCTGACTGACGCAGTCATGGTCAAGGACAATCACATCCGGATATATGGCATGGATGCGGCATACGGATGCGCAAGAGATGCCGGTTTCATGAAAAAAGTTGAAATTGAGGTGGAAAACGCTGAAGATGCGATGCATGCCGCAGAACTTGGAGCTGATGTGATTATGTTTGATAATATGAACGCTGATTCGATTGTGGGATGCATAGTGGGTCTGAAGGAGAATGGATTACGTGATTCTGTGGTGCTGGAGGCATCCGGTGGCATAACGACGGACAACCTCGTTTTATATGCAAAAACAGGTGTTGATGTGATATCGATGGGTGCGCTCACGCATCCCTCGCTCTGGCTGGACTTTGGTCTCGACGTTGAGTGGCACTGACGTAGCCAGGAGTTATTGAAGGAGGCGGATGTTGATGAAACCGGGAATGACAAGTATCGATGTTGCAGCAGCGATCTCTGAACTGCAGTATCTGGTAGGCGCGCGCATCGAGAAGATATACAAGACTGACGAGGGGACCGAGCAGGTTCGGTTGAACCTGTATCTCTTCGGAGAGGGCAGGTGCGACCTCGTGATCGTTCCGGGGGTCTGCATGCACCTGACCACGCACCCGTTTGCCAGCCCACAACTCCCGCCGACGTTTGCGATGACGCTGCGAAAGTATCTCTCCCACGCCAGGATCGTCGCAATTGAGCAGTACGACTTCGATCGGATAATCGAGATTAAGACAGTCCGTGGCGAGGATGCGAACGGGCTCATAATCGAGTTATTTCCTCCGGGAAACGTGATACTGGTCAACCACGAGCAGAAAATCATCCTTCCACTGCACCCGGTGACCTTTCGTGGACGAAGAATCAGAAGTGGAGAGATCTACAAACTTCCTGAGATGCACTTAAATCCGGTTGAAATAACAATTGATGGCTTACATTCCGTATTATCCGAGTCAGACACGAACCTTGTTAAGACGCTTGCAACGAGGTTGAATATGGGCGGAGTCGTTGCCGAGGCGGTATGTGCATCTGCCGGAGTCGATAAGAGTATCGAATCTTCGGATTTGACAGACGATTTGATACGCGTAGTGCATGAAGGAATCCAGGAGGTCTTCGGGCGGATGGCTCAGCCGAGACCGCATATCGTGCACAGGGGCGATGACCTGCTCGATGTCATCCCGTTTGAAATTTCCAGGTACGCTGATTGGGACAAACGATATTTCAAAACGTTCAACGAAGCGCTCGACGAATTCTTCGGCGCAGGCAGAGAAGATGAGGCACTCGAAGAGAAGGCGCAGAAAGTTGTGAAGAACCCACTTGAGCGCAGGCGGACCCAGCAGGAGAGGGCGATTAACAAATTCGAGAAGGAAAAATCAAAGCTGAGCACAAAGGCTGAGACGATCTATGTGAATTACCGGCCAATCGATGAGATGCTCAATCTGGTCCGATCCGAGTTCGAGAATGGGCGCACGTGGGCTGAAATCCGCGCAGACCATCCCGAAATAAAACGAACCGACCCGCGCGAGAGAACGATTGTACTGGAGCTGGGCGGGTTCGATATCGCGCTCGAAACTGCGAAGAACGTCCCGCAGAATGCGCAGGTCTACTATGATCGGTCAAAGAAGATCGGATCCAAACTCAACGGCGCGCGGCGTGCGCTCGACCACACCCGCGAATTGATGGAAAAGAAGACAAAGAAGCCGAAAAAAAAGATCGTGGCTCACAGACGTCCAAAACCACGCTGGTACGACCGATTCAGATGGTTCATGTCTTCAGACGGTCTGCTCGTGGTCGGCGGGCGCGATGCATCCGGAAACGAGGAAGTTGTCAAGAAGTACCTTGAGAAGAGGGACCTCTTCATGCACACCCAAGCGCCAGGCGCACCTGCAACGATCATCAAAGCCGAAAAAGGCGTACCCGTCCCAAAACAAACGATCGCAGAGGCGGCGCAGTTTGCAATCTCGTACTCGAGCATCTGGAAGGCTGGGCAGTACACCGGTGATTGCTACTGGGTGAATCCGGATCAGGTCTCAAAAACACCGGAGCACGGCGAATTCGTTGCAAAAGGCGCTTTCATCATCCGCGGCAAGCGAAATTACCAAAAAGACGTCCGGATCGGAATCGCAATCGGGATAACAGAGGATATGCGCCTGATCGGAGGTCCACTCTCAGCAGTCAGAAAGCACGCAGCGCACGTAATCGAGATTGTGCCAGGACGGTTCAACAGGGACGACATCGCAAAGAAGATCTACCGGACGTTCGCAGAATCTCTCGGAAAATCCATCAAGATATTTGCATCGCCCGATCAGATCGTCAAGTTTCTGCCCCCCGGCGAATCCGGGATCAAAACGTGAGAATTTTTATTATTTTTGGTGGGGCGGTTTTCGTGGTTTTGTTGGTGGATTGTTGGGAAAATGTGGTACATCTGGTGGGATTCTCTGGTCATGGACATATTACATGAGAGACGTGGAGAGTTGGGCGGGCGTGGTGGGCGGAAAGTTTGGATATCACTGGATTTTTAGACAGTACCCAAATTCAGGGAT
>JGI24024J18818_10000172_pt1 | contig 21311 bp, 21 predicted proteins | sample Cruoilmetagenom2_FD_18818 | JGI IMG/M metagenome (IMG submission 18818) | reverse complement strand
ACATACATTACAACTCCAATAATAGTCATTAAAATTAGTCCATGCTGAAAAATACGCCTACCTTTTTCCTTATTGTTTTCACCATCCGATTCAGCAATTAAGGGTGTAATAGCAAATGAAAATCCTATTCCTATAGATAAAGCAATAAAAACTAAGCTATTTCCTAAAGAAGTTGCAGCTAATTGTACTGGACCTAATCTACCAACCATAACGTCATCCATTAAACCAACTAATAAATGACCTAGAGACCCCATCATAATAGGAGTGGCTAATTTTAAATTATTTTTAAATTCGGATGTGTAATTTTTAAGCTTCAAAAATATTTTTTTTTGCGAAGATACATGAATAATTAAAGAAATTTTCATTTAAAACTATTACCATAAATAAAACTTATATCTTCATAAAATATAAAAATAACCTCAATTTTAAAACCACTTTTAATTCCTTACTTTTGTTTACATAAAAATAAATATTCACTTTAAAAATATAAAAAATGGCAGTATTAGTAGGTAAAAAAGCTCCTAAATTTAATGCACAAGCAGTTGTAAACGGAAATGAATTTGTTGAAAATTATTCTTTAGACCAATTTGAAGGAAACAAATATGTGGTTTTATTCTTTTACCCAAAAGATTTTACTTTTGTTTGCCCAACTGAGTTATTTGCATTTCAAGAAAAATTAGCAGAATTTGAAAAAAGAAACGTACAAGTGGTTGCGGCTTCAACAGACACTGAACAATCTCACTGGGGATGGTTACAAATGCCTAAAAACCAAGGAGGTATTCAAGGTGTCACCTATCCAATTGTTGCGGACACAAACAAAACAATTTCAAAGAATTATGATGTTTTAGCAGGTGATTATTTTTATGATGATAATGATGAATTACAAGCTGAAGGAGAATTAATAGCTTATCGTGGTTTATTTTTAATAGACAAAGAAGGAATTGTTCGTCATCAAATTGTAAACGATTTACCTTTAGGAAGAAATGTGGATGAAGCTATTAGAATGGTAGACGCATTACAATTTACAGAAGAACATGGAGAAGCTTGCCCTGCAAACTGGAACTCTGAAAAAGAAGGTTTAAAAGCCACACACGAAGGAGTTGCAGATTATTTAGCAAAACACTAATTAAATCAAAAATAAAAATGATAAAAACTCTCGAAAATATTCGGGAGTTTTTACTTTTTAAACTAACTTTGATTTCTAATAAAAAAAACTATTATGACTAAAATAACCTTAAAAGGAAATCCATTTAAAACTATTGGAAAATTACCTAAAGTAGGAAGTAAAGCTCCTAAATTCAATTTAATAAAAGCAGATTTATCTAAAGCAAAATTAAAAGACTTTAAAGGATCAAAATTAATTTTAAATATTTTTCCAAGTTTAGATACTGGTACTTGTGCAGCATCTGTAAGACGTTTTAATAAGGAAGCCGGAGAATTAGAAAACACAAAAGTACTATGTATTTCTAGAGATTTACCATTTGCTCAAGCTCGTTTTTGTGGAGCTGAAGGTTTAGATAACGTTATTACCTTATCTGATTTTGCTAAAGGAAAATTTGGAAAATCTTATGGAGCTACTATAAAAAACGGACCACTTGCTCATCTTCTTTCTCGTGCAATTGTAATTGTGGATGAAGAAGGAAAAGTGACTTACACACAACAAGTTCCAGAAATTGTAGATGAACCTAACTACGAAGAAGCTTTAAAAGCACTTTAAATGACAAAAGTGAGTAAATTTATAATCAATCGAATTAAAGCATTTAAATATGCCGCTAAAGGATTTTGGATTTTAATTACCACTGAAAATAGTATTATAGCCCAAGTAATTATAGCGTTTGTTATGACAATTATTGGGNTTATAATGCATCTTTCTGCTACCGAATGGATGTTCCAAACATTAGCTATTGGACTCATTTTGGTAGCAGAATCATTAAATACAGGTATAGAAAAGATGGCTGATTTTGTGCATCCAGCCTATCACGAAAAAATTGGTTTCATTAAAGATATTTCTGCAGGAGCAGCTTTTTTTGCGGCTATAATTGCTATAATTATTGGTTTATTTATATACATTCCTAAATTTATGTAGTAATTTAATTTTTATCTCTTTTATTTTATATTTTTGTGTGATACTTATATAAATGGCAAAAAAGAAAAAAACAATTAAAAAAGCTCCTTCAAAACCACAATTTCAAAAAACAAAAGTGTTTTTTGGAAGCAGGCAAACCCACACTGTATTTGGGTTATTTATTGTTTTATTTGCTATATTTTTATTTTTTTCTATAATATCTTATTTTTTTAATTGGCAACAAGATCAAAGCCAGCTTGCCCATTTTTCAAATAAAAGCATAACCGTAAAAAACTTATTGGGAAAAATCGGAGCAAGTTTGAGCCAAATTTTGGTTTATAAAGGTTTCGGAATTTCTGCTATTTATATTCCAATTTTACTTTTTTTATCCGGTTTAGCCATTTTAATAAAAGGAAATTTTAAAAAAATAATAAATTTATGGGGTTGGGGAATTTTAGGAATAATTTGGATTTCTATTTCCTTTGGATTTTTAGCAAATAAAAATGCCTTATTAGCTGGGGTAATAGGCTATCAAATAAATTTATACCTTCAACAATTTTTAGGNAAAACNGGATTAATTTTAGTCNTGTTGTTTTTATTTTTCTCTTATTTAGTAATTCGTTTTAAAATTACATTAGATAAACTTACAAATAAAAATTNTGNCATAACAAAAGACGATTTAACCAATGAAGATGCCATTCTAGCAAATCAAAAAACAAATACTACTGTAAAACCTGAAGCGGATAGTATTACTGAAAAGCCAAAAAATAATATTTCTAATGATGCTATTGAATTAGACATAAAAAGCAAAAATACAAACGAAAATATAGAAACGGAAGATGACGTTGAAATTGATGTAGATAAAATTGTAGATGAAGATAAAGTTGTGGAAAATTTATCCAATAAATTAGTGAAGGACTTTGGAGAATTTGACCCAACTTTAGAGTTAAGTGAGTATAAATTTCCTACTTTAAATCTTTTAAAAACCTATAATGAAAGTATTTCTGTTAATCAAGAAGAATTAGAAATTAACAAAAATAAAATTGTTGAAACCTTAAACAATTATAAAATTGGAATTGACCGAATAAAAGCTACCGTTGGGCCAACAGTAACGTTATATGAAATTGTTCCTGAAGCTGGAGTTCGAATTTCAAAAATTAAAAACTTAGAAGACGATATTGCTTTATCATTATCCGCATTAGGAATTCGAATTATTGCTCCAATTCCAGGAAAAGGAACTATAGGTATTGAAGTGCCAAATAAAAAACCAACTATGGTTTCTATGAAATCGGTTATTTCTTCTACTAAATTTCAAAATTCTGAAATGGAATTACCTATTGCCTTAGGTAAAACAATTTCTAACGAAACTTTTGTAGTGGACTTAGCAAAAATGCCTCATTTATTAATGGCTGGTGCTACCGGACAAGGTAAATCGGTTGGTTTAAATGCCGTATTAACTTCCTTATTATATAAAAAACATCCTGCAGAAGTTAAATTTGTATTGGTTGATCCTAAAAAAGTAGAACTCACTTTATTTAACAAAATTGAACGTCATTATTTGGCAAAATTGCCCGATACTGAAGAAGCTATTATTACAGACACAACTAAAGTAATTAACACTTTAAATTCACTGTGTATTGAAATGGATAATCGTTACGATTTGCTAAAAACAGCAATGGTTCGTAACATTAAAGAATACAATACCAAATTTAAAGCTCGTAAATTAAACCCTGAAAATGATCATCGATATTTACCATATATTGTTTTAGTTATTGATGAGTTTGCTGATTTAATTATGACTGCTGGCAAAGAAATTGAAACACCAATTGCCCGTTTAGCTCAATTAGCTAGAGCAATTGGAATACATTTAATTGTTGCTACACAACGTCCATCAGTTAATGTTATTACTGGAATAATTAAAGCAAATTTCCCTTCAAGAGCAGCTTTTAGAGTAACTTCAAAAATAGATTCAAGAACCATTTTAGATTCTCAAGGAGCCGATCAACTAATTGGTAAAGGAGACTTATTATATTCTGGCGGAAACGATTTAATTCGTTTGCAATGTGCTTTTGTAGATACTCCAGAAGTAGATAAAATAACGGACTTTATTGGCTCCCAAAGAGCCTATGCAAACGCTTATTTGTTACCTGAATATAGTGGCGAAGAAACTGGCACAAGTCTTGATATTGATATTAGCGAACGAGATAAATTGTTTAGAGATGCCGCTTTAATTATTGTGCATGCACAACAAGGTTCTACATCGCTATTACAACGAAAATTAAAATTAGGTTACAACAGAGCAGGTAGAATTATTGACCAGTTAGAAGCTGCAGGAATAGTTGGACCGTTTGAAGGAAGTAAAGCCCGCCAAGTATTAGTGCCCGATGAAATGGCTTTAAATAAATTATTAGATTATGGAGAAAAATAATATCTTATTAAAAATGAAAAAATTACTACCAATAGTTATCTTAACATTAATCAATTTTATTGCATATAGTCAAAATTCCAATGCAGCAAAAACTTTATTAGATGAAGTTGCAAAAAATACAGAAACCTACAACAACATTACAATTGAATTTACGCATAATTTAGACAATGTAGAAGCAGATGTACATCAACAAACAAGNGGAAATGTTACTGTAAAAGGAGATTTGTACCATTTAAATTATATGGGAACAGAGCAAATTTTTGATGGTCAAAAAATATATTTAATTATTCATGAAGATGAAGAAGTGATTATTGAAAAACCTGATAAAAATGATGAAAAACAGTTAACTCCATCAAAAATGTTTACTTTTTATAAAAGTGGCTATATCTATAATATGGGAGATTTAAAAACTATTGACGGAATAAAAATTCAATATGTAAACCTTACTCCTATTGACACAAATTCTGATGTAAAAAATATATTAATTGGTATTGATATTAAAACAAAACATATTTTTAATATTATTGAAATTGGTAAAAATAAAACCACTACCACTTTAGAAATCAGGACCTTTAAAACTAACCAAACAATACCTGATAGTATTTTTAAATTTGATATAAAAAAGTATAGAGATCAAAAAAATTACACTATTTCTGAGCCAAAATAAACGCATTGAAAGTACTTGATAAATACATTTTAAAAAGTTTTTTACAACCATTTTTAGCAACGTTTTTTGTGGTACTATTTGTTTTGGTAATGCAAGCTTTATGGCTAGCTTTTGACCAAATTGCAGGTAAAGGAATCGACTTATTTTTTATTCTTAAATTTCTTTGGTATTTAGGTTTAATACTTACCCCAACCGCATTGCCAATTGGAATTCTTTTATCCTCTATAATGGCTCTCGGAAATTTATCCGAAAACTACGAAATGGCTGCTATAAAATCAACAGGAATTTCACTAAAAAGAGTAATTAAGCCTCTTATATTTTTAACCCTATTACTGAGTGCATTAAATTTTGTTTTTCTAAATAATATTTATCCATGGGCAACACTTAAACAAAAGAATTTGTACTTAAATATGAAAAAGAAAAAACCGGCATTAGCACTGGTTCCTGGTTCTTTTAACACTGAAATACCTGGTTATAGTATAAAATTTGAGGAAAAATATGGTGAGGAAAAAAATCTTCTTAAAAACATACAAATTGCTGATTTAACTAAAGGAAGAGGAAAAATAAAAGTAATAACTGCAAAAAAGGGAATTATTTCAACGGAGCCCGGCAGTAAGTATTTAACTTTAACTCTTGAAAACGGAAAATATTATGAAGATAATATTAAAAAAATAATGACTCCAACGGATAGAGCCAAAATGCCTTTTTCTAATGCTAGTTTTGATAATTATACCATTAATATTGATATATCTTCCTTTAATGATACTAGTTTAAATGATGAAAAAATAAAACAACATCATGGCATGTTAAGTATCAAGCAATTAGATTCTATTTCAAAAGATAATAAAAAAAGCTACGATGAATATATTAAGGGCAGAACCAATATATTAGACAAAACATTAGAAGTTAAAAATTTACATAAATATCCAGATTCTACCATTAATAAACAAATTAGTTATCCAATTCTTGAAAATTTTGTTATAAAAAACCAAAGTATAATTTTTGATGAAGCCATCCGGAAAATTGATAGAATAATGGAACGAAATAATGTTAGAAAAAAAGGATTTAAAGACCGAAGAAAACAATTAAATTTATACGATTACGAATTTGGATATCGAATTTCCTTTTCTTTAGCCTGTTTAGTTTTATTTTTTATAGGAGCTCCTTTAGGTTCCATTATTAGAAAAGGTGGATTTGGAGTGCCTATGATATTTGCAATTATTATATTTGTAATTTACTTTTTTATAACACAACTTGGTAAAAATTTAGCAGAAGAAAGTGCAATTTCAGCGCAAATTGGTAGTTGGCTAGCAACTTTAATTATGTTACCTCTAGGTATATTGTTAACTAGACGAGCCACCAAAGGAATGGGAATATTTAATATAGATTCAGTATTTGATAAAATAAAAAAACTGTTTCAAAAATTTAGTAAAACTTAAAATGAGTATCATGAAAACGATGGAAAATAGCTTTAAATTAAATACAATTAACGAAGCAATTGAAGCTATAAAGAATGGGCAAATTGTAATTGTAGTTGATGATGAAAATAGAGAAAATGAAGGTGATTTTGTTGCTGCCGCAGAGTTGGTAACTCCAAAAATGATAAATTTTATGGCTACTCATGGTCGTGGGCTAATTTGTGCTCCAATTACAGAAAGCCGCTCTAAAGAATTAAAACTTGATTTAATGGTTGGCATAAATACCGACCCTTTAGGAACTGCATTTACAGTATCTATTGATTATCATGGTAAAGGAGTAACCACAGGCATTTCAGCTAGAGACAGAGCTACTACTGTAAAATCCCTAACGGAATTAAGTACAAAACCTCATGATTTAAGTCGTCCAGGTCATATTTTCCCTTTAAAAGCTAGAGATGGTGGTGTTTTAAGAAGAACAGGCCACACCGAAGCCGCAACAGATTTGGCAAAATTAGCAGGCTTGCATCCAACAGGGGTAATTGTTGAAATTATGAATGAAGATGGCACTATGGCACGTTTGCCACAACTTATGAAAATTGCCAAAGAATTCGATTTAAAAATTGTATCCATTGAAGATTTAGTAGAATATAGAATGGAAAACGATTCGTTAATTGAATTGGTTGATGATTTNAACTTAAATACACGATTTGGAGAATACAGATTACGAGCATACAAACAAACCACAAACAATCAAGTACATTTAGTTTTAAGCAAAGGAACTATTAAAAAAGATGAAGAAGTATTAATAAAAGTAAACTCTGCCTTAGTAAACAATGATATTTTAGGAACATTAACTAAAAATCCAGATCATAAATTAAAGCGCGTTTTTGAAGCTATTAACAAAGAAGGAAAAGGAGCTGTTATTTTTATAAATCAAGAAAATCAATCGTACGATTTACTAAACAGATTAGAAATTGTAAAAAAAAGTCAGAAAGAAAACACCTCTTATACCCCAAATATTAAAATGGATGAAAAAGATTATGGTATTGGAGCTCAAATATTAAGAGACATTAACCTTACAAAATTACGTGTTTTATCTAATGCTACAACCTTTAGAAAAAGAGTAGGGATGACAGGTTATGGTCTTGAAATTATGGAATACATAAACTATTAAGTAAAAATATTTTTTTATGAAAAACTGGGTTTTCCTTTTTATTTTTTTAGTTATTTTTAGTTGTAAGCAAAAACCAATAAAAAAAATTAGCTCCCAATCCACTATTACAACCAAATACACTTTAAATGGAAGCGTAGATTTTGATACAAGAATGGTTTATTTGAATAAAATAAAAAATGATTCTCTTTTTAAAATAGATTCATCCACAGTAGTTAATAATAAATTTATTTTTAAAGGAAATATTCTTTCACCTGAACGTTTTACCCTAACGTTTAAAAAATTATCGGCTATTGTAATGATAATTATTGAGCCTCAAATCTTTTCTGTATCTATAAAATATAATGAATTTAATGATCCAAAAATAATAGGCTCTCCATTAAACACATTATTGATAAGTTATAAAAACACTTCTAAAGGAATATTTAAAAAAGTAGATTATTTATATCCTCAGTTTCAAAAAGCTAGATTAGAAAACAATGTTGAAAAACTTCAAAAAATTAAACAAAAAATGGAAACTATAGAAAATGAATTCACCAATTATAGTTATCATTTTATTGAACACCATAAAAATTCTTATTTAGCCGCAATGTTGTTAGCAGATCATTTAAAAACTACTAAAATAGACACGTTTAAAATTAAACAGACTTTTAATGATCTTCCACCAAAAATTCAACAGTCTTTAGATGGTAAAATTGTTGGTAATTGGTTGCAATCACTACATTAAAAAACTTAAATTAGTTTCTGGAGAAATTTCTAATGGCGCTTTTTCTGATTGAAATAATCTGGCATCTAAATCTCCTTTTAAAATTACTCGGTTTCCTCTTACATCTAACCAACTTCCTTCTCTTAACCCAAGCACCGGTATTGTGTTATAAAAATGAAACTCCTTTATACGAGTTTCTCTGGTCTCTCCCATATGAGTTGAATTTTCATCTGGATCTAAATAATGAGGATTAAGATTAAAATTTAAAAACCCAAGAGCTTGAAAAGTTGGCGGATAAACTATTGGCATATCATTTGTGTTTTGAATAGTAAGCCCTGTAATATTACTTCCTGCACTTGTTCCAAAATATGGAACGCCATTTTCAACTACATTTTTAACTGCAGATAAAACTTTTTTCTCATATAATGTTTTCAACAATAAAAAAGTATTTCCACCGCCAATAAAAATTCCTTTCGCATTATTAACTGCATCCACTGCGTTTGTATATTCGTGAATTCCAACTACATTAATATTTATTTTTTGAAAAGCAGTTTTAGCTCTCTCGGTATATTCCTCAAAAGTTAACCCACTTGGGCGTGCATAAGGAATAAACAAAATTTCGTTTATTTCTTTAAAATGATTACTTAAAACAGGTAAAATATATTCTAAATAATCCTTTCCATGTACGGTGGAAGTGCTTGCTATAATTAATTTTTTCATGAACTTTAATATTTTTATAAAAATACAACTAAAGCTTCTTTAACAAAAATTTATAGACTTATTAATACAATTTTAAGATTTCATTGGTTTTATTTGCTTTAATGAAAGCCTTAAATTTATTTTGTTTACTATTTGTTGCTTTAAATTGCTATAGTCAACAAAACCACAAAGCCTTAACAGGGAAGCTTTTAAATCATCAAAAACATCTTAAAAATGTAGCAGTTATAAACTTAAACACAAAATTAGGAACTATTAGTAATGATAATGGAGATTTTACTATTTCTGCTAAATTAATGGATACTTTACTTATATCGTCTTTACAATATCAAATAAAAAAAATAGTAATAACTAATAGAATATGGAATGCTATTAAACCAATAGTTATCCAACTTACTCCATCGGTTACTATTTTAGAAGAAGTATTTGTTTCTAATAAAATAACTGGAGATTTGGTTTTAGACAGTAAAAATAAACCAAAAGATAAAACTCCTAAATCCAATTTCACTTTAAATATAAATGAAATTAATGCCTTCTCATTTAAATATATAACTCCAGATTATACAAAACCACCAAATGCAGAAACATTTACAAATCCTATTCAAATGAATGGCGTTGGCGGAAGCGCTAGTATTCCTGACAAAAGATATGAAAAATTAAAAAAGTTTAAGAAACTTGTGCTTCAAAAAAAAGCTTTTCCAGTTAAAATTGTAGAAACTTTAGGCCTACCCTTTTTTATAAAGGTATTAAAAATTCCGAAAGAAAAAATCAATCATTTTTTAACCTATTGTGAATATAGAAATATTATAGAAAAATATTATAATCATCAATTACTAGACGTTATAAAAATATTGCAAGATGAAAGTAAAAACTATCATAAAATTAAGAGTTAATAAAAATATAATTCTATTTTCAATTTTAGTATTTGGCATTAATATAATAAGTGCACAAAAACCACCAATTAAGCTTAATGGAACTGTAAAAAATGATTCTATTAATTTACAAGATATAAACATAAAAAATCTAACATCAGGTCTTGGAACTACAAGTAATAAAAATGGGCATTTTATTATTTATGCAAAAAAAGGAGATTCTATTTTATTTTCTTCCATCGTTTTTAAAAACAGAATTATAAAAATTTCAGACACACATATAAATTCCAAAACAATAACAATTTATTTAGAACCTGATTTTTATCAACTTAAAGAAGTAGCAATAAATAATTCTTTTAAATTGGATGTCTCTAATTTATCTTTTACACCTGGCACCATTTATAATAAAGATGACATTTATAATAGGAAACCACCAAATGCAGAATCTATAGCTGACCCCAATGCTAGTTTTAGAGGAGCAAATCCTATTGCCATTCTATTTATGGCATATAACGCAATTACAAAAAAATCTCGATTAAAACGAAAGAAAAGAAGATTAGAAAACAAAAAAAGCGAATTATTAAAAAATAATTTCTCAAATACTATTAGAAATTTATACGATGATAAATTTTATATAGAATCCCTTTCCATTCCTAAAGATAAAATAAATTTATTCTTAGATTATTGTCAAGGAAATGGTCTTAGTGAATATTATAAAGAAAGTGAATTTGTAATAAAAGATTTTCTAATTAAACAAGCAAAAAAGTTTAACGCTTTAAAAAATTAATTTATAATAAATAAAATATTTTTGTTACTTAGCTGTTCATAAAAATAAACATGAAACTCAAACACTCTTTAATAATTCTAATAACACTTCCCTTATTTGCATTTACCTTACACAAATATTACGTTAGTTTAACTGAAATTGAATATGTTGAAAAACAAAAATCCGTTCAAATAATTACTAGTATTTTTATTGATGATTTAGAAGCAGATATGCAGAAACAGTTTCATAAAACTTTTAATATAGCTACAAAACAAGAAATGGACAGCACAGGTTTCTATTTTAAAAACTATCTAAAGCAACATTTTCAAATATTAATTAATGACAGTATAAATAAATATAACTACATAGGTAAAAAATACGATGATAATATTGTCAATTTTTATTTAGAAACTCCTAATATTCAACAATTTAAAAGTATTCAAATTGTAAATACTTCATTATTTCAAAGCTTTGAAAATCAACAAAATATTATAAAAATTAAAGTGAAAGATTTTAATAAAACTTTTTACTTGACTAAAAATAATGATAAAGCTTTGTTAAATTTTTAATAAATAATTAACATTTATCTCAAAATTATTACTTTCGATTAAAATATTCAATCTAAATTAACCATGTTAAAAAATCTCACCCATTTTATAGTTGTATTCTTATGCTCAACAATGCTATTTGCCCAAAATTCGGATAACCAAAATCCAGTTAAAAAAGGGCATTATAACATTAGTAAATTCAGACAATTAAAACAAGAATTACCAACTCCTAATAATCAACATACCGCTTCTGGTGCTCCTGGTTATGAATACACCCAGCAAAAAGTGGATTATAAAATGAATATTATTTTAGATGATAATCATCAAAAAATATTTGGAGAAGAAACCATTACCTATCATAATAATTCAAAAGATAATTTAGAATATTTATGGGTACAGTTAGATCAAAATATGCGAGCTCCTAATTCTAAAACTCCAGATATAAATGGTAGTGGGCCGGGAGTTTTATATTCCCCTTCAAAATTTACAAAATCCTTTATGGGAAAACCTTTTAAAGGTGGCATTAATTTAGATTATGTAAATAATATGGATGGTACCCCACTAGATTACATGGTTAATAGAACTATGATGCGTATTGATTTACCAAAACCTTTAGCTTCTGGAGCTACCTTTAACTTTAAAATTAAATGGTGGTATAACATTAATGATTATATAGCTTTACAAGGAAGATCAGGATACGAACCTTTTCCCAGATGGAAATAAAATTTATATAATTGCTCAATTTTTTCCTCGTTTAGCAGTATATAATAATGTAGAAGGTTGGCAAAATATGCAATTTTGGGGAAGAAGTGAATTTACTTTAGAATTTGGAGATTATGACGTTTCTATTACCACACCAAAAGATCATATTTTAAATGGAACTGGAGTTATTCAAAACCCTAAAGAAGTATTTACAAAAAAACAATATAAAAGATACGAAGAAGCTAAAACATCTTTTGATAATCCAATAATTATTGTAACCCAAGAAGAAGCGGAAGCTTCTGAAAAAGGGCATGCTAAAGAAACTAAAACTTGGAAATTTAAAGCAAATAATGTTCGTGATTTTGCTTTTGCTTCATCTCGTAAATTTATTTGGGATGCAATGGCGGTGGATATGCATGGAAGAACCGTTATGGCTAATTCTCTATATCCAAAAGAAGGAAATCCACTTTGGGAAAAACATTCTACAAGAGTTGTAGCTAATACCTTAAAAGTATATTCTGAACATACTATTGATTATCCTTATCCACAAGCAACTTCTATAAACGCTAAACGTCAAGGAATGGAATATCCTATGATTTGTTGGAATTTTGGAAGACCAAATAAAGATGGAACTTACACAGACAGAACTAAAAATGGAATGATTGGTGTAATTACTCATGAAGTTGGTCATAATTTTTTTCCTATGATTATAAATTCGGACGAACGCCAATGGACTTGGATGGATGAAGGAATAAATTCATTTGTTCAAATTTTAGCTGAAAGAAATTACGATAAAGATTTTCCTGTTTCCAGAGGAATTCCAAAAGGAATTGTAAGCTATATGAGTGGAGATCAATCTAAAATTGCTCCAATTATGTCGCAAGGCGATAATGTTTTTGATTTTAGTGCAAATGGTTACGCTAAACCAGCTGCAGGATTATATATGCTACGCCAAACTATTATGGGACCAAAATTATTTGACAAAGCTTTTAAAACTTATGCTAAGCGTTGGGCGTTTAAACATCCTACTCCTGCAGATTTTTTTAGAACTATGGAAGATGCCTCTGCAATGGATTTAGATTGGTTTTGGAGAGGTTGGTTTTATACTACAGGTAGTAATGACATTGGTATTAAAGGTGTAAAAAAATACTACGTAACTAATAAGCCAACAAAAAGAGCTCAAAATATGGCAAAAAGGTATGGCATTTCTATAGATCAATTGCCACCATCCTTATATTTAGTTTCTGAAAATAGTGATGAATTTACTCCGGATTTAAAAAACAAAACACCGGAAGATTATGCTATTTTAAAAAATTACATAGCAGAAAATTTTTCTACCCAAGAACAAAAAACATTAAAAACTCCTAAATATTTTTACGAATTGACTTTTGAAAAACCTGGAGATTTGGTAATGCCAATAATTGTTGAATTTCAATATGAAGATGGCACCAAAGAAAGAAAGCAATATCCTGCACAAATTTGGAGACATAGTGATAAAGTAACTAAAGTTTTTCCTTCGGCTAAAGCAATTAAAAAGATTGTAATTGATCCTGATAATGAAACTGCTGATGTTAATTTAAAAAACAATAGCTGGCCAAAAAATACAGAATCTAAATTCGAAAAGTTTAAAAAACAACAGATAAAAAGTTAACAAGTATAAAAACAAAAAGAAGCTGTCTGAAAAGTGAAATTTTACAACCTATTGAGCCTGTCGAAATATTTTAATTAATGGTTAATCAAAGTTAACTTCGACAGGCTCAGTTTGACAAAACGAATTTTAATCTGAGTTCGGCATAAGCTTCACGATAAACGAATGAAAGTTATAACGTCATTGCGAAAATTATAATCGGTAGTGCATAATTTGAAGCAATCTCCAAATTTTTAAAGAGATTGCTTTTTCTTTTCGTTGCACTTCCATCAACGCAATGATACAGACTATTGATTTTCAGCTCAATAATTATTTTTTTACGTCCNACTCAGGTAATTTTATTAACTTTTCAAACCGTTTTTTTTATAAAATTATTTCAATATCATAATCTATTAAAAGTCCGTAAAGTCCTTGTTGAGAAAACTTAGCTTTCTTAATATTATTTAATTCCGGATTTATTTTAAAGTTAATTGCCGTACTAAAATCAGCCGAATTTAAATTAGTTTTGCTAAAAATACTTCCTTCTAAATTACCATTTTTAAAAACAGCATTAGTTAAATTTGTTTCGGTAAAATCAACTTCCAATAATTTACAATCTTTAAAATTAATTCCTTTAAGATTTAACTTATAAAAAGACACAAAGCTTAAATTACAGGCTTCAAAGTTTAAGGATAATAAAAATTTACTGCATTGATCAAACAAATTGCCTACCAATTTACAACTATCAAAGGTTACGTTTTTTAGTGAAGTATTTTTAAATTTTGTATTACTAAAATTACAAGCAATAAATTTACAATCTAAAAAGGCATTATTCGACAAATCTACATTTGCAAAGGAGCAATTATTAAAAGTACAGGTATCGTATTCTGCTCTAATAAATTTTTCGGTTGAAAAATCTATTTTTTGGTAGGTTTTATCATCAAAAAATAAATCTTGCATTCTATATTTTTAGATTTTAGATTTTCTATACATTAAGTAAAAACCAAGAAATATTAGAGGAATACTTAATATTTGACCTGTATTTAAAAACCATTGAGCTCTATCTTCAACCTGGGCTGCTTTAAAAAATTCAACAAAAAACCGTACTGTCCAAAGCAAAACAAAAAACAATCCAAAAATATACCCTAATTTTTCTTTTTTATTAGTTTTCCAATACACAAACCATAAAATTAAAAAGATTATCAAGTAACTAACCGATTCGTAAATTTGTGTTGGATGACGAGGAAAATCTTCTCCTAATTTCCTAAAAATAAATCCATAATCAGAATGTGTAGGTTTTCCAACAATTTCAGAATTCATTAAATTTCCTATTCTCACAAAAATAGCTCCAGCTGCAACAGGAATAGAAATTCTATCTAAAATATATAACAATGGTTTTTTAAGTACTTTTTTACTGAATAAATACATGGCAATTATAATCCCAATTGCAGCACCGTGACTTGCTAAACCAGCATACCCTGTAAATTCAAAATTAGGACTAAACCTAAAAGGTAAAATTACTTCTAAAGGATGATGAATTAAAAACTGTGGATCATAAAATAAAAAATGCCCTAACCTTGCTCCTGCCAAGGTTGAAATTACCGCATACATAAACAAAGAATCTAATTTTTCTAAAGAAATTTTATCATTAATAAAAATCTTTTTCATTAAATACAATCCCAACGTAAATGCTATAACAAACATTAAGCTGTAATAACGAATTGCTAACGGACCTATTTTAAATAATATTGGTGATGGATTCCAGTCAATGGATAATAATAACATATTTTTATTTTTTATTTTTTATTTTTATGATGTTGATGTTTTGCTAATTCCTCTTTTGTAGGAACTGGATCATATCCGCTTCCGCCCCAAGGATTACAACTACTAATTCGTTTTATAGCTAACCAACCACCAGTAAAAATACCATGTTTTTTTAATGACTCAATGGTATAATGAGAACAAGTTGGCGAATATCTACAACTAGAAGGTGTATATGGTGAAATTGCTACTTGATAAAAACGAACCAAGCCAATAAATGGAATTGCTATTATTTTAGTAATACTTTTCAACTTAATTTATGGTAAATGAAGTTCCTTCTGGACCATCTTTTAATTGAATACCAAGCGCTAACAATTCATCTCTAATTTTATCGGATAATGCCCAATTTTTATTTACTCTTGCTTCGTTTCGCATTGCTATTAACAAATCTACCACTCCTGATATTTTTGAAGCACTGTTATCATTAATTTCTGATTGTAATCCTAAAATATCAAACACAAATGTTTTTAATGATTTTTTAAACTCTTGTAAATCTTCCGAAGATAACGTTGCTTTATGAAGCAATAATAGATTAATATATTTTACAGCATCAAATAGTTGCGCTATTAAAACCGGACTATTAAAATCATCATTTAAAGCATCGTAACATTTTTGTTTCCAATCCTTTACATTAATAGTTGACGTTTTAGAAGCTACTATGTTTTCTATGTTATTTACCGCTTCCATTAACTTTAAAAACCCTTTTTCAGAAGCTTCAATAGCATCGTTTGAAAAGTCTAAAATACTTCTGTAATGTGCCTGCATCATAAAAAATCGAAGAGCACTAGGTGAATAGGCTTTTTTCATTAATTTATTTTCACCAGAAAATATTTCATTTGGTAAAATATAATTACCTGTAGATTTAGACATTTTTTGACCATTCATTATTAGCATATTTGCATGCATCCAATAATGAACCGGATTTACGTTATTTGAAGCTTTAGATTGTGCTATTTCACATTCGTGATGTGGAAATTTTAAATCCATTCCACCGCCATGAATATCAAAAGTTTTTCCTAAATACTTAGTACTCATTACACTACATTCTAAATGCCAACCAGGAAAACCATCACTCCAAGGCGATGGCCAACGCATAATATGACGCTCATCTGCTTTTTTCCAAAGTGCAAAATCTTGTGGATTTTTCTTTTCAGACTGTCCATCTAAATCTCTGGTGTTTTGAATAGAATCTTCAATTTTTCGTCCTGAAAGAATGCCATAATTCTCTTTTTCATTATACTTTAACACATCAAAATAAACAGAACCATTTACAACATAAGCCAATCCTTTATCTAAAATGGTTTTTATTATTTCAATTTGATCCACAATATGACCTGTTGCAGTTGGCTCAATATTTGGTGGAAGATTGTTTACTTTTTTTAAAATATTATGAAAATCTACGGTATAACGTTGCACAACTTCCATCGGTTCCAATTTTTCTAACCGTGCTTTTGTAGAAATTTTATCCTCAGCATCATCATCGGTTAAATGCCCTGCATCTGTAATATTACGCACATACCTAACCTTGTAACCTAAATGAGTTAAATAGCGATATACCAAATCAAAAGACATAAATGTTCTAACATTTCCTAAATGCACATTGCTATAAACGGTTGGTCCACAAACATACATTCCAACATGTCCTTCTAAAATAGGAGTAAATAATTCTTTTGATTTACTCAGCGAATTGTATATTTTTAATTGATTTTTTTTATATAATTCCATTAAAATAAGGTTCAATTTTCGGGGGTAAAGATAGTAAAAATCCTTAATGGTAACTTGTTAAAGCTTTCCTATTTATTTGAGAATTCAAAAAAATACTTATCAAATTTAATAATAAATAAAGAATTCATTTAATTGAAAAACATTATTTTAGATGTTAGCTTATAATTAAAATAAAAAATTAATTTTACAGCGATTTAAGATAGACCATTTTTTCTAAAATGAATTTCAATTATTAAATGAAAAACAAATCCAATTTATCCATAAATTCTTGTATTATAATACCTTGTTATAATGAAGAAAAAGGATTGCCTAAACAAGAATACATTCGTTTTATAGAGAACAGTAAAGATATTTTAATTTGTTTTGTTAATGATGGATCTAGTGATAATACACTAACCTTACTGGAAAATTTAAAAGATAATTACCCTACCAAAGTTGATGTAGTTTCCTATAGTAAAAACGTTGGGAAAGCTGAAGCAATAAGAACTGGAATTAACTTTTGCCAAACCAATTACAACTATAATTATATTGCGTATTTAGATGCCGATTTAGCAACAACTTTAGAAGAGTGTTATAGTATGCTCTCTTATTTTGATGATGAAATTGAATTTGTTTTTGGTTCTAGAATTAAAAGAATTGGAGCAAATATTGACAGAAAAAAATCGCGCTTTTTAATTGGAAGAACCATTGCCACAGTAATATCCATGATTTTAAAACTTCCTGTTTACGACACGCAATGTGGTTGTAAATTATTTACCAAAGATTTGGCAGAAAAAGTATTTGTAGCTCCTTTTATTTCTAAATGGTTATTTGATGTAGAAATAATTAATAGAATTATTCAAATTTATGGAAGAGAAGTTGTTTTAAGTAAAATGATTGAAATTCCTTTAAAATCTTGGATTGAAAAAGGTGATTCAAAAGTTAAAACAAGTTATATGTTTAAATTATGGATTGATTTATACAAAATTAGCCGACTTGTAAAATCTTAATATCAGAACATAAAATGATGTTTAAAAAAAAATATAAAGGCACCGAATTATTTTTATTTATTGCCACATTAATAATTATTTTATTCAAATTTTGGTTATCTGCCGCACTACCTCTTTTAGACAAAACGGAGTCGAGATATGCTGAAATTGCCAGAATTATGGCAGAAACTAAAGAATGGGTTGTTCTTCAAATTGATTATGGCGTTCCCTTTTGGGCAAAACCTCCTTTATCAACCTGGNTTTCTGCAATGAGTTTTGATGTTTTTGGCGTTAGCGAATTATCTGCTAGATTACCTTCTTTTTTAATTAGTCTTATTATTATAATTATTGTAGGTAAAATGGTGAAAAAATCAAGTATTTCCTTTTATTTACCAGCTTTTGTCTTATTAACTATGCCCGAATTTTTAATTCACACAGGTGTAGTATCAACAGATACCGCATTAAATTTTTGTGTCATATTAATTATGCTTTCTTTTTGGAAAGCTATGGAAAATGAACACAAATCCTTATGGAATTATTTGTTTTTTATTGGTGTTGGATTAGGGTTTTTAGCTAAAGGACCATTAATTTTAGTTTTAACTGGACCTCCAATTTTAGCTTATATCCTTATCAGAAAAATAAAGTTTAAAGCAGTATTCACTAAATTACCTTGGGTAATTGGAATTTTAATTGTTTTACTAATTGCTGTTCCTTGGTATCTTTTGGCCGAAGAACGTTCTCCCGGTTTTTTAGATTATTTTATTGTTGGAGAACATTTTAAACGGTTTTTAGTTCCTGGTTGGAAAGGCGATTTATATGGTAGCGGTCACTCGCAACCAAAAGGAATGATTTGGGTATTTTTATTCATTTTTACTTTTCCTTGGTTTCAGCTTGTTTTATATAAGTTATGGAAAATTAGAAAAACTATTTTTAAAGATAAATGGGTAACCTTTTTAGTAATATGGCTAGCTTGGACTCCTTTATTTTTTACCATGTCCACTAATATTTTACATACTTATATTTTACCAGTAACAATTCCTATTGCTTTATTGGTAGTTCATTTTTGGGATAGTTATTCTAAAAAGAAATTGATTTTAGGAGTCGGTTCTATTTTCCCTGTACTAGCTATTATTGCTTTTTTTGGTTTTGTTTTACCCGGAAAAGCGGATATTTATATGAATTCTGACAAGTATCTTTTAGAACATCAAATGGTAAAAACTAAAAATATTCCAATATTTTATTGGAAAAAGAAATCGTATTCCAGTCAATTTTATTCCAAAGGAAAAGTAAAAAAAGTTAAAAATGAAAAAGAATTAGATTCTGTAAATTCCATTTATCCTGAATTTTATTTTATAATTTCTAATAAACATAAAAAGGAAATATCTTCTAATTTAATTTCTAAAATGAAGTTTTTAGAAGCCAATAAAAAATCATCAATTTATAAAATAGAATAAAACTATTTTCACTTTAACAAATAGAATTTAGCAATACAAATAAATAAGTTAAATTTGCCAAAATTCTATTTAACAAAGCGTTTAAACATTAAATTATTGAATACTAATGCAATACAAATTCACTATTATAGTTCCTGTTTTTAATGAAGAAGATAATTTGAAACGTGTAGAACAAGAGCTTTCTAAATATATTAAAATTGCCACCAAAAAAACAAAAATCTTATTTGTAAACGATGGTAGTAAAGACAACAGCCAAACCTTAATAGAAGAAATTTGTAATTCTAATCCAGATTTTTCTTTTATTCAATTTAAAGAAAACAGAGGTTTAAGCGCTGCCATAACTGCTGGTTTTCAAAATATAGATACAGAATTAGTTGGTTATATTGATTCCGATTTGCAAACTGCACCTGAAGATTTTAATTTATTACTAGAACAAATTGGTGAATTTGATTTAGTTACCGGAGTTAGAGCAAACCGAAAAGATTCGTTTGTAAAAAATATGTCCTCAACCATTGCTAATGGAATTAGACGCTCTTTTACACATGATGGTATGGATGATACTGGTTGTCCTTTAAAAGTTATAAAAACGGAATACGCTAACAAAATACCTATGTTTAAGGGATTGCATCGATTTTTACCAGCAATGATTTTACTACAAAACGGAAAAATCAAACAAATTCCTGTGCAACATTTCCCTAGAATTGCAGGGGAAGCTAAATATGGTTTATGGAATCGGCTTTTAGGACCATTATTAGATTGTTTTGCTTATTTATGGATGAAGAAAAAATATATTGATTACGAAATTGCTAAAAAAGGTTAATGAGTAATTGGATTATTTATAGCGTTGGATTTTTAGCTCAACTTCTATTTTCTGGAAGACTTATTTTACAATGGATTTTATCCGAAAAAAGTAAAAAAGTATTAACACCTTCCCTCTTTTGGAAACTTAGTTTATTAGCTTCTTTTTTGTTATTTGTCTATGGCTATTTACGCAATGATTTTGCCATAATGCTAGGTCAGGCGCTTACCTATTTTATTTATATTAGAAATCTACAATTACAAGGAGAATGGCAAAAAGCACCTAAATTTTTACGAATATTTTTATGGATTTTTCCCGTGCTAATTGTTATTTATTCTTTTAATAATAACACGTACGATTTAGTTAAGCTATTCAAAAATAAAGACATTCCGTTTACTCTTTTACTTTGGGGAAGTATTGCCCAAGTAATTTTTACTCTACGTTTTGTATATCAATGGATTTATTCTGAAAAAAATAAAGAATCCACTTTACCATTTGGATTTTGGTTATTAAGTTTAATTGGCTCTTTAATGATATTAATTTATGCTATTTTACGTAAAGATCCTGTTTTATTTGTTGGTCATATAATGGGTTCTGTTATNTATTCAAGAAATATAATTTTATCTAAAAGACATGCGTAAATGATAAAAATTTTTGAAAAATATCCAATTGCTAGTTTATCCATATTGGTTTTAACTATGTTATTAATTCATTTAAACATTCCTAATATTACTATTATGGAAGCTCGGAATTTTATTTCNGCNCGTGAAATGATTCAGGATAATCATTGGCTTTTAACTACCATGAATGGAGAACCTCGTTATCAAAAACCACCTTTGCCAACCTGGCTAACTGCC
>JGI24024J18818_10000171_pt1 | contig 21350 bp, 13 predicted proteins | sample Cruoilmetagenom2_FD_18818 | JGI IMG/M metagenome (IMG submission 18818) | reverse complement strand
AGTGGATGCAGTAAAACTTGTCCAGGGAAAACCTGCTTTTGCAGCTGATTTTGAGCGCAGGGATATGTTATATGCCAAAGTGCTCTTCAGCCCCCATGCTCATGCCAGAATTAAATCGATTAACACGGCCAAAGCCCTGGAGATCCCTGGAGTGCGGTGCGTGTTAACCCACAAGGATNTGCCCCGTGTGCCGTATTCTACTGCGGGCCAATCCGATCCGATTCCAGGTCCGCTGGATTGTTACTCCCTTGATAATAAGGTGCGTTTTGTGGGAGACCGGGTAGCATTTGTCGCGGCGGAATCTGAAGAGATTGCCCAAATGGCAGTCGAGGCAATCGAAGTAGAATACGAGATCCTGGATGCGATCCTGGATACTCGGGAATCCATGAAGCCTGGCGCACCGATAATTCACGACCAGGATGATTATGTCAATTTCGCGGATTCTGATCCTACGAAAAATCTAGCGGCAGAGATTCGGATCGATATTGGTGATATTGAGNAAGGATTTAAACAGGCAGACNAGATCTTCGAGGCAGAATATGAGGTTCCAAAGGTCCAGCAGGCCCATATTGAACCCCATGCTGTNGTGACATACTGGGATGAAGACGACCGCCTGGTCATACGGACCAGCACCCAGGTCCCATTCCATGTCCGCAGGATGATCGCACCTGTTCTGGATCTGCCGGTAAAACGGATCCGTGTTATTAAACCCCGGGTCGGAGGGGCATTTGGCGGCAAACAGGAGATGTTAATTGAAGATGTCGCAGCTCACCTGACTATTGTCACCGGACAGCCTGTCCAATACGTATACACCCGGGAAGAAGAATTTATTGCTTCCCGTTCACGCCATCCTATGCGAATTAAGCTGAAAACCGGGGTCAAGAAAGATGGAACGATGACTGCCAATGCCATGTATGCTTTAAGTGATACTGGCGCCAACGGCGCTCACGCATTNACGGTTACNGGAAATACTACGAAAGCAATGGCTTTGTATGTGGGAGATGGCAAGTTCCGCGAATCTCCCAATATCCGNTTTTATGCCGATGTAGTCTATACCAATACACCGCCTTCTGGTGCCTACCGCGGCTATGGTGTGCCCCAGGGGTATTGGCCTGTTGAACGCCATATGGAATTTATTGCCCATGAAATGGGGTTGGATCCATTGGAGTTCCGCTTGAAGAATTCTCTGCAAGCAGGAGAGATCCACCCTTTCAGTGTTGCCTGGAGCGAGGGCAGAGAGCCGGTCCCGGAGATGATCCAAACCAACGGGCTTGTTGAATGTGTCAATAAAGGCAAAGAAGCTATTGATTGGGATAAGAAGCGGGCGGATAAAGGGTGGAATGATGTACCTGGAAAGCCGCACTTGAAACGCGGTTTAGGGGTTGCTCTGGTCATGCAGGGAACGGCAATTCCATACCTGGACATGGGAGGTGCAAGTATCAAACTAAATGATGATGGTTCGTTCAACTTGTTGGTAGGCGCAACGGATCTCGGAACAGGATCGGATACCGTTCTGGCCCAGATGGCCGCTGAGATTTTGGGTGTGAATCTGGATGACATTATCGTTTACTCTTCAGATACGGATTTTACACCCTTTGACAAGGGCGCTTACGCTTCCAGCACAACTTATATATCCGGAGCTGCAGTTGTTGATGCAGCGAATAAAGTGGCCGACAAGATCAGGGAAAGGGCTGTGATGGTTCTGGAATCCCGCCTGGAAGGGATAAAATTTAAGGCCAGTGAGATAGAATTGGCTGACTGCTGTGCAATTGCACCAGATGGGTATGCAGTCTCCATGGCAGATGTGGCCCTTCATTCACTCCACCATGCCAACCAGGAACAGATCATGGCCGTGGGATCCTACGTGTCCCCTGTTTCTCCTCCACCATTTGCGGCCCAGTTCGCTGAAGTGACTGTGGATATTGAAACCGGACAGGTTGTAGTGGATCACCTGGTGATGGCCGTGGATGGAGGGATTATTATCAATCCTGTGACTGCCTCTGGCCAGATCGAAGGTGGAATGACTCAAGCCCTTGGCTACGCTGTTTCAGAGGAGATGGTTTATGATGAGAAGGGCAGGGCTCGCGAGAAGGATTTCAGGGATTACCATATCTTTGAAGCGCATGAAATGCCAATCCTGGATACGATTTTTATCGAAACTTATGAGCCTTCCCACCCCTTCGGAGCAAAGGCTGTAGCTGAGATTCCTATGGATGGGGTCGCGCCGGCAGTTGGGAACGCTGTATTTAACGCCTGCGGTGCGAATGTCCTCACTAACCCGGTGACTCCAGAGAAGATCTGGAAGGAATTACGAGGAAACTAGACCTGCCGGCCAGGATAGAATGAATGCCCAGGAGCGAGTTATCCTGGGCATTTTCACTACTATAAAACACGTGGTGGAAGATATGAAGGGTGCCAATCTGTTATAATTTAGTAGTTATCAACCAGTTGAAAATAAGGGGCAGAAAGTCCTCTTTTTTAGAAAAATGGGTTGGTTTTGATTATGGAAATGATTACCTACGTGATTGGACACGTTAATCCAGATACCGATTCAATCGCTTCTGCAATTGGATATGCTTGGCTGCTTCAGGAGCGGGATGGGATCAATGCCGTTCCTGCCAGAGCCGGTACGACCAATCCCCAGACTACCTGGGTGCTGGACCGGTTGGATTTGGAAGCCCCCTGTTTATTAACGGATGTCTCTCCCCGATTTGAAGCTGTCGCCCGGCGTATGGACACTACTTTGCCAGATGAGCCGCTCAGGAATGCCTGGGAAATCGCCAGCCGGACGGGGGGTGTTGCTGCAATTGTGAATGAAGACGGAACTCCTTACGGCTTGATCACCGGGATAACTTTGTTTTCATTCCTGTCCGAGCTGGTTCTTCCCCATGCAGACGGCCAGGATATGCGTATCGCAGAACTGCTGGAGATGCCCTGCCATGAAGCCGCCGATACGGGTGTACCCCAATTCAAAGCGGGCAGCCGTATCCGGGATGCGGTGAACAGGATCCTCAGGCAGGAGAGGAATTATTTCATTGTAGTAGATGATGATGGGCAATATGTAGGACTATCCCGACAGCGGGATATCCTCAATCCCCCCCGGGTGCGGGTTGTCCTGGTGGATCATAATGAAAAAGAACAGGCTGTTGGGGCGTTGGAAGAAGCGGAATTGCTTGAGATCATTGATCACCATCGGCTTGGCAACCCATTTACAAGAGCACCGATCCGATTTACCACTGAAGTTGTAGGCAGCACCAGCACAATTATCGCTGAGCGTATCCTGGAAGCTGGTTTGAGTGCTCCAGCTAAGATTGCTGGAATTCTTCTGGCCGGCATTTTTTCTGATACTTTGTTTTTTACCTCCCCAACTACTACTGAACGTGACAGAAATGCTGCTGAAAGGTTGGGACGCCGGGCCTTTTCTGCCAAAAGTCCCTTGAAGGGAGAATCATTAGAAACTTTCGGGGAAGCGGTGATCAAAGCAGGAGCAGGTATCTCCACCCGGGATCCGGATGAGATTGTTACATCAGATACAAAAACCTATACTTCTGGCGAGTTGAATTTTGGAATTGCCCAAGCGGAAGTAACTGATCTGGTGCAGGTGGACAAACACCTGCCTGAACTGAAAGAAGCTTTGGAACGGCTGCAGGTAAACCGGGCTCTTGATTTCACGATCCTGATGGTTACCGATGTTGTTCAGGGATCTAGCCGGTTGGTTATCAGTAACCCTCCCTCCACATTTGATGATTTGCCTTATCCCGCCAGTTCGGATGGAACCCGGTTCGCAAAAGGTGTGGTTTCCAGGAAGAAACAGCTTCTCCCTGTCATACTAAGTTTACTGGAAACCTGATCTGCAACAAAGGCTAGGAAATGAGTGAAGTTTTATCAGCTTTAGCTGAATTACCAAAAACAGGAACAGCAGCAGCCCTGTGCACGATCATCAGGGCCAAGGGCTCGACGCCCCGCAAAGAAGGCTGCAAGATGCTTGTTTATATAAGTGGATCCATCGTTGGGACGATAGGCGGTGGCGAAGTCGAGGGCAGAGTAATCAAGGAAGCGCTAGATTCGATCCAAACCGGTGAAAGGAAGATCCGTACTTACGATCTGGTAAATCCAGAGAAAGGCGATCCGGGAATCTGCGGAGGGACTTTGGAGGTATTCATAGATCCATTAACACAGCCGGAAGACCTGATCGTCGTTGGCGGCGGTCATGTGGGAAAAGCAGTTGTTTATCTGGCAAAATGGCTGGGATTTCGGGTGATCCTGAGCGATGACCGGGAGGAATTCTGTTCACCTGCCTATGCGCCTGGAGCAGATGAATATGTTCACTGTTCCCTGGAGGATTTATCCTCAAAAATTGAATTTTCTCCTGAAACGGTGCTAATAATGGCAACCCGGAACAATCAAGTGGATATTCGGGGACTTCCAGAACTGCTGGCTGCCCCGTCTGCCTATATTGGTGTGATCAGCTCCCGAAGGAGATGGAAGCTCACGGTGGAACAGTTGCTGGAGACTGGAATTAAGAAAAAAGACTTGGATAGGATCCATGCCCCTATTGGCCTGGATCTCAAAGCTGAAACCCCAGAGGAAATTGCCCTCAGCATCATGGCGGAGGTTTTACAGGTAATTCGGGGTGGATCTGGAAAAGGTCTATCATAATATCAATTGGATTAATCATAAAGATTTGACGAAGAAGGGTTTATGTGGCAAGAGTATATCAACGCAACTTCTATAGAACAGGTACTCTCTCTGCTGGCTGCTGATAAAAATCAGGCCACGATCATTGCTGGTGGAACGGATCTAGTGCTGGAAATGCGCCAGGATTTTCACCCGGAAGTTAAAACTTTGATAGATATTTCCAGGGTTGAATCACTGGATAAGATTTCCCTCGATGAAAATGGCTTTATCCATATTGGTGCCGGAGTTACCCATAATCAATGTGTCGATTCTACGATCATCCGTGAAGGAGCTCTTCCATTGGCAATGGCGTCTTGGGAAGTGGGCGCTCCCCAAATCAGGAATACAGGAACGATTGTTGGCAACCTGGTGACAGCATCACCGGCGAATGATACCATCGTACCGCTGGTGGCTTTGAATGCAGAATTGAAAATCCGATCCCTTAAGGGAGAACGTCAAATCGCCCTCAGTGATTTTTATACTGGTGTCCGGAAACATGTGCTCCAACCAGATGAAATGGTTACAGAGATCATCGTTCCCGGTATGGGACCTGATCAGCGAGGTGAATACCTCAAGTTGGGTCTCAGAAAGGCCCAGGCGATCTCTCTCGTGAATATGGCAGTACTGCTGGGATTAGATGATGGAAAGATCACTTCTGCCTGCATCACCCTGGGCGCTGTGGCTCCAACGATCATCCATGCTTCTGCCGCTGAAGAATTCCTGGTTGGAAAAGTGCTGTCCGATAGTGTTATCGATCAAGCCGCTGATCTTGCCAGACAAGCAGCTCGGCCTATTGATGATATTCGAAGTTCAGCTGATTACAGGCAGGAAATCACCCGGGTGTTGGTGAAGAGAGGTCTTTTACATTTAGTGGCGGGTGAAGAAGGCGGTAGGCTGCCGAATTCTCCAGTCTTATTAGTGAGTAAAGAAACCGATAAAGAAAAACCAGCTCTGGATGATAAACCATTGATCCCTGATAAAAACCCCATCATTACCCGTATCAATGGTGTGGAATTTACGTTTAATAAAGGGCATAGGGGAACTCTCCTTCATCTGATACGGGATTTCGCTCAACTGACTGGTACAAAGGTTGGCTGTGAAGAAGGGGAATGTGGAGCCTGCACTGTTTATTTGGATGGTAGGGCAGTTATGTCCTGTCTGGTGCCAGCTCCCCGGGCACATATGGCTGAGATTATCACCATTGAAGATTTGGGGACGGAAGAGCACCTTCATCCCGTCCAGGAATCGTTTATTGAACATGGAGCAGTCCAATGCGGCTACTGCACTCCTGGTTTTATAATGTCCGCAGCGAAACTTCTAGAAGAAATTCCTCATCCGTCGGAAGATGAGATCAAAACAGCGATCTCTGGTAACCTTTGCCGCTGCACTGGTTATTACAAGATCCTTAAGGCAATCGAGGAAGCTAGTCAAAAAGAAGGTGCTTAATGGGACGACATCAATATCAAAGAGACGTCCAGGATGAACCTGCGAGTGTTCACCCGGTCTGGCGGGGGATAGGTTTTTTACTGCTGGGAGTGATCGCCATCATGTCCTATGCAGGAGCAAATTTGCTGGTAGAGGCAAATAAAACCAAAGTCTGGATTGTTGTACCGACAGGAATTCGGGGTGGAGTCAGCTGGGCGCCTGATTTGTATGCCGAATTGATCGTTATGTTTTTCTTGATGATGATCGGATTTGGCCTGATCACTATTATTTACTCGATTATTTATCGGATCTCCCGCCCACGGGACCTTTTCAAACTTCTCAAATAAGGTCTTCAATCGAGAATGAAGTTACCAGGCGCGTTTTTTTTATATGTCAGATAGATGAGTAAGTGTATTCTATAAATGTTGGTTCATTATGCCGTTCAATTTTCGTTTATATTTGATTGATTTTTATTACAGCCTGTTTCGTTCCAAGGGAACACCTGCCAGATTATCGACAAAAAGGGTGTTCCTTTTGTTATTCTTGTTTTTCTGTTATCCGTTCTGGAATATCTATATCCGGATCGGTTATGCTCTGGATAAGCTCTTTTTTCCCCAATATAGAGAAAATAAATCCCCGGATCCAATTTTCATAATCGGTAATTACCGGTCAGGTTCAACATTTCTCCATCGTTTATTATTGAGGGATGAACAGTTTACCTGCTTAAAAGCCTGGGAAATCTATTTTGCTCCTGCCCTGTTTCATCGAAGTTTGATCCGTTCTATTCTCAAGATAAGTAAGCTGGTCGGCAGCCCTATTCAGAAAGCTGTAGCCTCGTTTGACGGCATGATGAATGAAATTTACACCATGCATAAAACCGGTTTATATACTTATGAGCAGGATTCCCAACTTTTTTACCATACCTGGTCATCCTATAACATTTTTGCGGTATCTCCATTTCCTGAATTGGCTCGAAGGTATATATATTATGATCAGGAAGTGCCCCATGCGGAACGGAAGAAGCAATTTGGTTATTACAAGGAAGTGTTAAACCGGCATATGTATCTCCATCCTGATCAACGGTACCTTGCAAAAAACCCAGACTTTTCCCCAGCTGTAGAAACACTGCTGGAAACCTTTCCAAATGCGAAATTCATCAATCTGGTGCGTCCACCAGAACAGATGATTCCTTCTTCAATTAATCTATGGGCTCATAATTGGCGAGCGTATGGAACCCCAGAAGAGGAATTTCCTCAGATTGATATCATCAAGGAACACGCCAGTCATTGGTACTATTATCCACATCAGGCCTTAGCTGGTCTGCCATCTGATCGGTATCAGGTTGTTTTTTTTGAGAATCTGGTTTGGGACCCTGAAGCTGAAGTAAACAGGATTTACAAACAGATGGGATTGGAGCTTTCAGATGAATTCCAATCGATCCTTAATGATGTAACTGTAGAATCCAGAAACTATACCGAATTTGGGAATTATTCATTGGAAAGAATGGGATTAGATATTGAATCCCTCAAAAGGGAATTTGCCCCGGAACTAAAAATCTACCAGAATAATGTACCGAAGGGTGAAAAAATAGCTGTGAAGATCAAAGGATAATATATGGAACGAACTGTACCTTCTACTGCTTCAGAAGAAGTTGAACTTTACCAGCGGACATATTATTCTCTGCTCCGGACATCGGATACTGTTCAAATCCGCTCCATCGAGGAAGTTCACGCGGGAATGAACTCAGTGCTCCATCAACATGCCAGGCACCAGGAACCGGACATGATGGCTTTTATATACGCTCTCTTGAGGCTTCCGGAATGCGTTCGGGATACCAAGGAGATTGTCCTGGGTCAAACGGGATCTGTTTTTGAGGAAGCTGGTCTTGGTAATGTTTGGGATTGGGAGCAGGTTAGTGGTAAAGCCCGCCGCCGCCGCTGTTTTTATAATGCTGATAAGAATATCCTGGCTTGTATCATCGCCAGCCGCTCAGACATAGATGATGTCATTCCCATGATCACAGCCTACCAGATCGAATGGAATAAGATCCATCAGCTGATGCAGTATCTGCCGGATGATATTGATCTGACCCAGGTCCATAAACATCATGATGCCTGGTATAACCTGGCAGAAGCATTAATGATGTCTGTCAGCGATCTGACGCGCTGGCGTTCCATTTGTGGAGATGATTTTGCCGATTGGGTCGAAAAGATCAAATCACGCGAACTTAATTTCCAGGTGCGGTTGTTAAATGGCTCTTTGATCGAATATAACCGGGCAACAAATGACTGGTGGAAAGTGATTTCCGGGCGTGTGCCAGATCTCTTAGATCGGCCGGTTTATTTTATTTCAAGCAATACCCACAGCTTTGCAAATCTGCTGTCGGGATTTGCTTTGAAGAATCAAAAGGAGATCAATCAGTACCTGGTTGATGCTGGTCAGGAAGAATTGCTTGAGGAATGGAACCAGATCCAGGCTCGTGAGGTTCCTTCCAGCCAGGAAAATTTCCTGTATTACGCTCTAAAGAAATATATCCAGGAACCAGGAAGCGAGAAGATCGCCAAACGTCGGGAGGATCATGAAAAATCCTCTGGTATTCATCGGATCTCCAGTGAACATTCCTTTGACGTCGCCGCCCAGGTTTTTGACCTTTCAAAACTAAAACAGAATTGGCTGGATCCCAGGATCACAAGAGGACTGGCTAATCTAGACTTTCTAACTCGAAGCGATGCTTTGATCCTGAACATAGACTACCCGTTGGGATTGGCAGCCTATAACTTATTAATGAAAGTCGCGGAAAACGCAGGAAGTATTCTCGGGGTATATACCCTCGGAAAAGCCGCTACGCTCAATGGTGTAGTGGGAGATGTAATGATCCCCTATGTGGTGTATGATGAACACTCCCGGAATACTTACTTGTGTCCCAGGGCTTTTAAGGCCAGGGACGTAAGGCCATACCTGGTCTACGGAACGGTACTGGATAATCAAAAAGCTGTCACAGTCAAGGGAACTTTCCTCCAAAACCCATCCTATATGGATGTTTTCTACCGGGAAGGATACACAGGGATTGAAATGGAAGCCGGTCCTTATTTGTCGGCTGTTTTTGAAATGTTCCGCCCCTACCGACATCCTGTGGATGAGATCGTAAACCTTGACAGGGTACCGTTTGACCTGGGAATTCTCCATTATGCATCAGATCGGCCGCTCAGTAAAGGAAAAAACTTGGGCGCAGGTACGCTGTCATATTATGGCATGGATCCGACCTATGCTTGCTCCCTGGCAATCATCAGGCGGATATTTGAACTGGAACAAAAACGACTGCAATAAAGTTAATAACGTATCAACATGGAAGAAAAGAAATGAGCCAAATAGGAAAATCACAGCCAAGAATTGATGCCCTCGACAAAGTACTGGGAAAAGCAAATTATTCCGGTGATCTAACCATGCCGGATATGCTTTATATGAAGATCCTTTTTGCCGGACGTCCCCACGCGATAGTTAAATCAATTGATACCTCGAAAGCCGCAGGAATGGATGGGGTTGTGCTGGTGTTAACTTCAGCCGATGTTCCTGTGAATGAATATGGACTGCAAATTCCTGACCAACCGGTCCTTTGTGGACCAGATTCAGATATACCTTTTGCCGATCGTGTTCGATTTGTTGGCGATCAGGTTGCCACAGTCATTGCAGAAACAGAAGAAATTGCGGCTGCTGCTTGTGATCTGATCGAGGTGGATTATGAAGACTTACCCTTGTTGTTAGATCCTTATGAATCAGCCCGGAAAGGTTCGGTTCTGCTTCATCCTGATAAAGAAGATAATGTATATAAAACCTTGCGTATCCGGAAAGGAGATCTTGAAGCGGGTTTTGAAGCCGCAGACCTGGTTGTAGAAGGTGAGTACCATACTCCAGTCCAGGAACATGCATATCTGGAGCCGGAAGCTGGCCTGGCGTTTATTGATGATCAGGACAGAGTAACTATCGCAGCAGCTGGGCAATGGTCCTTTGATGAACAAAAACAGATTGCCCATTCTCTAGGTCTTGAGAGAGATCAGGTGCGTATCATTCATCCGACCATCGGCGGCGCCTTTGGTGGGCGCGAGGATCTGTCTGTCCAGGTGGTTTTAGGTCTGGCAGTATATCGCTTGAGGGAAGAAGGGATCCTTCGTCCCGTGAAAATTGTCTGGAGCCGCCAAGAATCAATTATTGGCCACCATAAAAGGCATGCCTATCATATCAAAACCCGCTGGGGAGCGACCCACGATGGGATGATCACTGCTGCTGAGGTGGATATCGTCGCGGATGGCGGCGCTTATATGTATACTTCCAACAAAGTGCTTGCCAATGCTTTGATTGCCTCCACCAGCGTTTACGATATTCCGAATGTGAAGGTTGACGCCCAGGTAGTAGCAACCAATAAAGTACCTGGCGGCGCTTTTCGCGGATTTGGTGGACCCCAGGGCGCATTTGCAGCAGAAAGTCAAATGAATAAACTGGCTGAGCAGCTGGATATNGATCCGGTAGAACTGCGAGTAAAAAACGCCATGAATCAAGATTCCCTGACCTCAGTGCAGAGCCCTTTACCAGGTGTTGCAAATATCACTGAAGTGTTGGAACGTTGTGCGCATGAATCCTTCTGGGTGAAGGAAGATGGCAGCTGGCATAAAAAACCTCTCAGACCTGAAGAAGAAAATCATATCCTGAAACGCGGTGTTGGTTATGCTTGCGGGATGAAGAACATAGGCTTTTCTGCGGGCTACCAGGAAAATTCCTGGGCAACAATTGAATTGTATGGTGATACAGAGATCGAAAAAGTGATCGTACGCCATGCTGCTGCAGAAGTCGGGCAGGGCACTCACACTGCGATCGTGCAAATGACAGCAGATGCCGTAGGCGTACCGTTTGAAATGGTTGAGATCATCAGCGCTGATACGGCTGAAACCAAGGATTCAGGAAGTGTGTCTGCTTCAAGGATGACCTTCATGGGCGGCAACAGTGTTTACGAAGCTGCTGAAAAAGCTCTTGAAAAATGGGAAAATGAAGAAAGGCCGGCGATAGCAACTCACCAATACCTGGCGCCAAAAACGACTAATTTTGATCCAGAAACCGGTGCTTCCTTCCCAAATATTGCCTATGGTTATGTAGCCCAGGCAGTGGAGTTAGTTGTAGATACTGAGACAGGTCAGATCAGCGTGGAGAAGATCTATTCCACCCATGATGTTGGCAAGGCTATCAATCCTGACCAAGTGGTGGGTCAAATAGAAGGTTGTGTCATTCAAGCTCTTGGTTATGTTATAACAGAGGATTTTATTGAGGAAGACGGTTATGTGAAAACAGATAAACTGTCAACATACCTTATTCCTACTGTGCAAGATGTACCCAGGATAATGGAATCGATTGTAATGGAGACACCTGATCCAAACGGACCCAAGGGGGCGTTGGGGATGGCTGAAATGCCATTTATTTCTCTGGCACCTGCTATTACCGCTGCAGTTCATGATGCTACCGGGATCTGGTTTGATGATTTCCCCTTAACTCCTGAACGTGTATTAAGGGGACTGGGTAAGATCTAATTTCAGGGAGCTGGGAAGACTTTAGTGCTCTACAGCAATGGAAAGGCTTTTCTTCGATTTGTTTATAAAAATTTCATTGATAATCGAGGAACGAATTATAGACTCACAGCCAAAAGATTGGGGGTTTTGTTATTGGCCTTGTTTATCTATACGCCAATCGAAATGATTGTCTGGACCGGATTTATTCTGGATGAGATATTCTTCCCGAAATTTCATAAAATTAAGATAAAAGAGCCTATATTCATCATCGGGAATCCTCGCAGCGGGACTACTTTTCTGCAGCGGCTTATGGCCCGTGATACCGCGAATTTCCTTTCGATGAGAACCTGGGAGATCTTAGGATCACCTTCCATTATGACAAGAATGTTTATTCGGGGTGCAGTCAGATTTGGACGGGCAGTTGGCCTGCCGGTCACGAGAAGGATCAGGAAAATGGAGCAGCTCTGGAAGGATGATGACAGGATCCACCGCTTCAGACTTCGCGCTCCAGAAGAAGACGAATACTTGTTTGTACATAATTTCTCCACTTTGAAGATTTGGTCATTCGCTTCCATGGAAGATGAGGCAGATCCGTATATATATTATGATCATAAAATTTCACGGAAAGATAAAAATCGAAACATGTCCTATTATGAGAGCTGCATCCAGAGGCATTATTATTTCCATGGACAGCCCAAGAAGAGTTATCTTTCCAAGAACCCGAATTTTTCACCGGCAATCGATACCCTGCTTGAAAAGTTCCCTGACGCAAAATTCATCTATCTGATCCGAGACCCGCTGCAAGCCGTCCCGTCTCATATCAGCCTAAAGGAACGCGAGTGGCAAATGCTGGGTTCACCACTTAAAGAATATGCCTGTGCTGATTTCATCTTTAAATCATCCGAGCATTGGTACAATTATCCATTAAAGAGATTAAGAGAACTTCCTGAGGATCAGGCTATTATTGTTAAATTCGATGATCTTGTGCAGGATGCAGAAAAAACTATATGCCGTATTTACCAGCAGTTCGGTTTTTCTGTGACAGATGAATTCAACTCCCAGTTAGAACTTGAAGCTAATCAAGCCAGAAAACATCAGAGTCAGCATTTCTATTCCCTGTCTGAAATGGGTATTAGCAGACAAGAAATGACCGATAGATTTGGATCAGTAATCGAAGAATTTGATTTCGGTTCATAAATTTAGGACAGGAAGCAAAAAATGAAGATTGTATTCACATCAATATTTCGACCCGGTCACGGAGGTGGAGCCGGCCGGGTTGCTCATGAATTAGCTCATAGCTTTGCCTTAGACCATGAAGTTGTAATGGTTTGTCCCGCAGATAAGACCGGGATAAGCCAGGAAAACTCTGATCTGGTGATATACGGCATTCGCAGCGCTGGCAATACAGAATTCCAGATGCCAGATCTTTCCTCCCGGGCAGTTCGCCAATTATTCGATTTCCTGGATGATTTTCAGCCTGATATCGTACATGCCCATGAACCTGCCTTGATGGGGTTGGTCGGGCAGATCTGGGCCAAAATGAATCGGGTTCCCTTTGTTCATACGACCCATGTGCTGCCTTCCAGGGCTATTGAATTCGGGACAACTGAGGCCATCCGCGTCCCGGCTCCTATCCTGAAAAGCTCACTGACAGATTACGCAATTCGAAGTGTATTAGGAAATTTCTTCAGGAATTGTGACGCTTTGATAGCGTTGAATCAACCTGCTTTGGAATCGATCAGAGAATTTGGTTTCGAAGGACCGATTTTTGTTGTTCCGAACGGGAGGGCTTTGGCCCACTATAATCAGCGCCGATTTGCTGACAATACAGCGGAGCAAAAAGTTCTGGTTTTTATTGGTTTCCTCTCCGGTCGCAAAAACCAATCCTATCTATTAAAAACACTTAATGCTCTGCCAGATTACTATTCCTTGCGTTTGATCGGAAAACCTCTTGATAATAAATACCAGAGCAAACTGGAACATTATATCCAAAAACATAACCTTAATAACGTGGAATTTGTGGGACAGATTACACAGGAACAGATCCCAGATTATCTTGAAGAAGCACATGTATTTACTTCAGCGTCAAAAATGGAAGTCCAAAGTCTGGTAGTGATCGAAGCCTTGGCATCTGGAACTCCTGTAGTCGGATTATCCAATGAGACAATTGACGAGCTAGTGAGTGAAGACGTGGGTGCCTGGTTGGCAAAAGACCAAAAACCAACTGCTTTTGCAAAACAAATCGAACGAATTTGCAATCTGCCTTCAGAGCAATACCTGAAGATCTGTCAAAATGCGAGAGAACGCGTAAAGCATTTAGATTGGTCTAATGTGGTGACTTCAACTGTAGAGGCATACCAGGAGATATTGAAGATCAATCTGACAGTCTCTGATGATGAGAGCGATATGTTAACCAGCCTGGTCAGATTCTTTTCGAAGGGTGACCTTAAAAATTACTTATTAGACGTGATCGATGAAGCAAGAAATCGGTCTGCTGCGGAGGCAAGTATCCTGCCCCGGGTGAAAGTTCCCTCAAAAATGCAATCATGGATCCGGGTACCATCTTCAACCTGGTTGATATCCGGTATGACTATTGTTGCTTCAGTGATCGGATACTTATTTATGCGGGGTAGGGGCAAAAAAGAGGATTAATCCGATCCATTTCCAAGAATCAGAGATATTGTTTACAGATTATAAAAATTGTGATAAATCCCATCCTCAAATCATCCATGTATCTGACCTGTTGTATAATAATGGCTTGGTTCGATAATCTGAGACTGATATATAAATGGACCAAGTGGTATCAAATAGAGAAGTTTTTATTGGAGTGAACAATGAAAGATTACTTAGTTCGTGGGAGTATCGAGGAAGTTGATCCTAAGCTTTATGAACTGATCAAGATCGAGGAAGAGCGTCAATACAAGCGATTGATCCTTATCCCCAGTGAAAGCATGACCCCAAAAGCTATTCGGCGCGCCCTTGGCTCAGGCTTTCATAATATCTACGCTGAGGGGTATTCCTTTGACCTGACGGGTGGTCTAACTGAAGATGAACTCTTCGATTATGATAAGCTGCTCACAGAGTACCGGCGTTATTCCGATGATCGCTATTATAAGGGTGTGGAATATGCAGATATCCTGGAAGGTATCGCCTGCCAGCGGGCTGCTCAGGCTTTTGCAAACGACGAAAAAACCGCTCTAGACATTTATGTAAATGTCCAGCCTCTTTCTGGTGGACCTGCAAATAACGCCGTTTTCCATGGCCTGGTAAATATTGGTGATACAGTTATGGGAATGAATTTACTTCATGGCGGACATCTGTCCCATGGTTCACGGGTCAATCGTTCTGGCGAATTCTATAATATCGTTTCTTACTCTGTGGATCCAGAAACAGAGAAGCTGGACTATGACGAAATTGAACGCCTTGCGCTTCAACACAAGCCAAAGATGATCATAGCCGGTGTTTCATCTTATTCCTGGCAGTTGGATTGGGCCAGATTCAGGAAAATTGCTGATCAGGTCGGGGCATATTTATTGGCAGATATTTCCCATGTGGCGGGGATGGTCGTTGCTGGCGAGTATCCATCTCCCATTGGCCATGCTCATATCATCTCTACCACAACCCATAAAACCCTGCTCGGACCGCGGGGAGCGATCTTGATGAGCACTGACCTGGATATTATCAAGAAGATCGACCGGGCAGTATTCCCGGGTGAGCAGGGTGGTCCCCATGTAAATGTATTCGGCGCTATGGCAATCGCCTTTAAATTGGCCCAAACGCCAGAGCATAAAGCTTTAATGAAACAGATTGTAAAGAACTGTAAGGTATTGAATGATCATTTGCAGGAGCGCGGTTTCAGAATCCCGTTTGGGGGAACCAATACTCATTTAACTAACATTGACACAAAATCAGTCACGGGTAAAGATGGAGCCTGGTTGAGCGGCGACCTTGCTGCCCGGATTCTGGATATCGCAGGCGTGGTGACAAACCGGAATACAATCCCAGGTGATGTTTCTGCTTTAAATCCCTCTGGGGTCCGTTTAGGCACCCCCTGGATCACCCAGCGGGGATTCAAAGAGGAAGAAACACGCCAGGTGGCAGACATCATTGCTGACATCCTGTTCTCCTGCGAACCTTATTACCAGGGACGGCGACTAAGGGCAAAAGTAGATTTTAAGACACTGGAGGACGCTAAGTTGAAAGTGCGGGATTTGGCACTAAGCGCCGGGATCGATTACAAACCAAGCTCCCATGGATATCCCCATTTTTATTATTTGGATGATACGGTTGAAGAGAGTAAAACGACCTCATCCTACATCATCAGCGGTGATAAATCCCGCGAATTCCTGGATTATCTGGTTAGCAGTGATATTGAGACCATGGAGTGCGGTCAAAATCAACCTGCCATGTTGTACACACCGGAAGAAAGCATTCCCGTAATGGTAACCTGTGACGAACTGCAAAGTTTTCATCTCACTGTACCTGCGGATAAATCCGGTCTGGTTTTAACCTGGCTCCGGGCTGTGTCCGACGGATATGTCCGGGTTGATGATGATGTCTTGCGGAAGATTCCGGGACCTGTAATTGTCAGGGAATCGGATAGAGAACACGATTCTATCCTAGAAGGGGAACGACATGGTAAAAACAAACCTTTTTACCTGGGTATGAAGGAAGAAAAGGGCGAGCCGCTGCCGGATTTTGTATGGGAAGAGATCGAAGATCCGGAATTACAACGAACTATTTTATACGATCTGCATGTTGAGCTGGGAGCCAGATTGGTTCCGTTTGCGGGTTGGGAAATGCCGGTTCGCTACGATTCAGTCATAGAAGAGCACAATGCGGTCCGGGAAACAGCGGGTATATTTGATGTGACCCATATGGGTGTTTTCCAGGCAGAAGGCCCGGATGCAATGGCTTTTCTGGACAGCGTGGTGGGAAATGATATTTCCGCGCTGGAAGTTGGAGAATCCACATATGCTCATTTCCTGGATCCAGATGGCAATGTGCTGGATGATACCTTGATCTACCGGCGGATCGATATGGAGTACATGATTGTTGTGAATGCCTCGAATGAAGCCAAGATCTGGAAATGGCTCAATGAAGTGAAGTCCGGGAATGTTAAGGTTGATAATCAGCGACCCTGGGCAAAGGCTTACGGTATACGCACAATCCTGAGAAACCTGAAGAACCCCCTGGAAGGGGCTGACCAGCGTGTGGATATCGCTTTACAAGGACCCAGATCAAGGGATATTCTACTGGCTTTGGGATTCAACTCAGATGATACCAGGAAAATCAATCACTTGAGATGGTCTGAATTGTGCGAAGTAAAAAATGAAGAATACGATCTGGTTGTTTCAAGGACCGGGTATACAGGAGAACGGTTTGCCTATGAGTTATTCGTTCACCCGGATAAGGCAGAATCGCTTTTCCGAAAGCTGCTGGATGTTGGGAAAGAATTTGGTATTAAACCATGCGGTCTGGGAGCCAGGGATTCATTAAGAACTGAGGCAGGACTTCCTCTGTACGGTCACGAGATGGCAGGTGAATTGGATATAGGTGTTGGTGGAGCTGGGTTTAGCTCTTATGTGAAGGTTAATAAACCGTGGTTTATCGGACGTGAGGCCTATCTGGCAAAGGAAGAAACTCGCGAGCATGTGATCGTTCGTTTCCGTTTTAGCGAAAAGAGAGTCCGAAAAGCTCATTACGGCGACCCGGTGATGGATGAGCAGGGCAGGGTGATCGGTAAGGTGACAAGCTGCGCCAATGATACTGAAGGGTATTTCCTGGGGCAGGCCTATGTCAATAAAAGACACGCTAAAAAGGGTACTCTGTTGTATATCTATCAGGATGTCGAAAAGAGAAAAGGAAGCGAGTTATCTGACCTCAGTTATGGCGAGCGAGTGTCTCTGCCCGATACCGCGACAATTTTGCGAAGATTCCCCCGTTTATAAGCGTGTGATCTGAAATCAAAAGGCGTTAGATATCATATCTAACGCCTTTTTTATTTAAGTTCTTGAATATTCCTCTCTTACTGTTCCCAGAGGTTGAAATCCTTCAAATTGGATCCACCTATGAATTCCCTCAAGATGGAGTTATCAGGGATCATTTCGATGTCCAGGGGGAGGAACCACTCCAGAAATGCCAGCAATCGTTTCGCTTCGATTCGTTCTATGGAATCCGATGGAACCTGGCGGAGAATGGGTTCAGCTACCGGTTTTAGTGCGGCCATTTCATATACCAGGGCTGAGTTGAACATGGCATCAGCGTTATCCTGGTAGGGGAATATGAATTCTTTCTCTCCCCGTCGAACAGATTCCCAGCGCCTGATAGTTTCCATGGCTGAATACCCGCGTTCTTTTGCGTCCCGGACGATCCTGCGAATCAGACGTGTATCGGTGGTGGAAACACGGTTGTGGCGGTCCAGGTTGAGCTGCGTTAAGGCAGAAACATAGATGCGATAAGTATAGGAACGGGGGAATTCCGGAAGCAATTCAGGGTTAAGTCCATGGATTCCTTCCAGGATGATGATCTGGCCTGGCCGAAGTTGAACGGTATCTCCTGTACCGCTTTCACCGGTTTGAAAATCGTAATGAGGGAGCTGGACCTTTTCTCCTTCGATCAATCGTTTGATATCGCGGGATAATTGTTCGCGATTAACTGCTTCCAGGGATTCAAAGTTCCATTCACCGTATTCATCCCGGGGAGTATGTTCTCTGTCCACAAAATATTTATCTATTTCCAACGGGAAAGGGGAAATCCCTCTTGCCAGGAGTTGAATGGATAGGCGTTTCGAGAAGGTGGTCTTTCCGGAAGAGGATGGCCCTGCGATCAAGATGACATCGATCTCTTCAGCTTTTTCTTCTATCTGACCAGCTATTTCAGCGATATGCTGTTCTTGCAGAGCTTCAGAAACCAGTATCAATTTTCGAATATGGCCCTGGTCGATAGAATCATTTAATGCTCCCACACTGTCAATTCCGAGGCGGTGGAGCCAATTGCCGTAACGCTTAAAGACATTGAGCAAGGTGAAATACTTTTGTACCGGCTGAAGAACAATCGGATTTTTCCGGCGGGGATATCGAATGATGAACCCGTCTTCCATCATAACCAGGTCAAACCATTTGAGATATCCAGTTGATGGCACCATGTAGCCATGATGGTAGTCCATCTGGTCGCCGAGTCTATAGAGTGTGAGGTAATCTTTCTTTCTGTGGGCTAATAAACGAACCTTATCCTTGTAGCCCTTCTTTTCGAAATACTCTATACCCTCTTGAAGTGAGANCTTCAGACGTTCAAATTTGATATTGGCCTTGACAAGCTCTCTCATGCGTTTTTCGAGCTGTTCCAATTCTGTTTTGCTGAGGGGAGCCCGGCGGTATACCTGGCAGAAATATCCGCCGGAAGTCACTGAATGATCGACGGTTAGAATAGCGTCTTGAAATAGATCACTGAATGCGCTTTCCAGGAGGAATGTCAAAGATCTGCGGTAAAAACGCATCCCGTCAGATCCTTCCATGGTGATCGGTTGTACTTCTACATCCATCATCACGGGATAGGAAAGTTCAGTTAATTTGCCATTTACCACTGCTCCAACTATCGGAGGAGTTCCTCCTTCTTCTAGAAGGTAAAAATACTCCTCGAGCGTTCCTCCTCGGGGACCTGAGATCACCTCTCCATTAGAAAGGTGAATTTCCACGGTCTCTCGAGGTTCTACAAAGTTAAAATCTTCTTTGTTGGACATAGGTTGTCAAATCCTGGTAAGTTTTATTACAATGATATTTTATCATCTCTATCCAAGATATAAAAAAGCCCGGATTAAAACATCAATCCGGGCTTTTGTTCTTTATTTTCCCTGATCGGACCTCAACTCCCGTAATTTTCTGGTAGTTGTGTTCTCAGGATCAAATCCTTGGCTGCTTTTACCTCATCAAATCTTCCGAATGGCGCATTTGTGGGCGCGTTGTGGAGGATATCCGGGTTATTTTTCGCTTCATCTGCGATCTGCAAGAGTGCATCTGCAAACGCATCCAGGGTTTCCATCGTCTCAGTTTCAGTCGGTTCGATCATCAATGCTTCATGGACGATAAGCGGGAAATAATTTGTGGGGGGGTGGAAACCAAAATCGATCAATCTCTTGGATATGTCCAGGGCTCGGATTCCAGGGGCGTCCTCCCATTTAGCTTCAGTCACAAACTCATGCATACATAATCTTTCGTAAGGGATATGATATACATCTTTTACCCGGGCTTGTATGTAGTTTGCATTGAGAACGGCATGGGTTGAGACTCCCAATAATCCATTCTTCCCTAAACAGATCATATACGTAAAAGCCCTTACCACAATTCCAAAATGGCCGTGGAAGGATTTCACTCTGCCGATTGATTTCTCAGGTACGAGCAGGTCATAAAAAGCAGGGTTCTGTTCATCCCCTTCAGAAGTCATCGCTACCACAGGCGATGGCAGGAATTCAGCCAGTTCTTTTGTAACTCCCACTGGTCCGGATCCGGGTCCACCGCCGCCATGCGGGGTAGAGAAAGTTTTGTGCAGATTGAAGTGCATTACATCAATACCTGTTTCTGCTGGCCTGTAAACGCCCAGCAGGGCATTCATATTTGCGCCGTCACCATATACCAATCCACCATGATTGTGGACAAGCTGGCAGGCCTCTATGATATTCTCATCGAAAAGTCCCAGGGTATTGGGATTGGTGATCATTATGCCAGCCAGGGTGTCATCACATTCCGCTTCCAACGCTTTCAGGTCAATATTTCCCTGTTTGTCCGAAGCCAATTGAACGATCTCCAAGCCGCTCATTGCAGAGGAGGCTGGGTTGGTCCCGTGGGCAGAATCAGGGACAAGCATCTTGGTTCGTTTTCTATCATCTCTGGAATCATGATAAGCCCGGATAATTAACACTCCGGTCAATTCACCTTGAGCTCCCGCAGCGGGCTGCAAAGAGACTGCATCAAATCCGCTGATCTCACCTAGCCATTGCTGGGTTTCGTACATCAGCCCCAGCGCTCCCTGGACGGTTTCCACTGGAGACTGCATCAAATCCGCTGATCTCACCTAGCCATTGCTGGGTTTCGTACATCAGCCCCAGCGCTCCCTGGACGGTTTCCACTGGTTGTAGGGGATGGATGTGGGCGAAACCTGGAAGGCGGGCTGTTTCTTCATTGATCTTGGGATTGTATTTCATAGTGCAGGATCCCAGAGGATAAAAACCGTTATCCACAGAGTAGTTCAGCTGGGAGATATTTGTAAAGTGCCTCACAACTTCGTTTTCTGGAACCTCTGGTAAGGGTAAATTCTCTCGCAGGAAGTCCTTTGGCAGTTCAGCCAGAGGCACATCCGGAGCCGGGAATCGGATTCCTTTTCGATTTGGTCTGGAGAGTTCAAAGATAGTTTTTTCAGTCATGATATTCCTCCTCCAAAACTTCAACCATATAATCGATCTCCGACCGTGTATTCATTTCGGTTACGGCAACCAATAATTCATATTTTTGGCTCGGATAAACCAGCCCAAGATCATAACCGCCCAATATATCACGCGACAGCAGATGCTCATTGACCTCTTCGGCAGGGGCAGGGCAGTGGACCACAAATTCGTTAAAGAATGGTTGGACAGGATTGACAATGAACCCTGGTACAGTGCTGTCATTGACCTCTTCGGCAGGGGCAGGGCAGTGGACCACA
>JGI24024J18818_10000169_pt1 | contig 21405 bp, 15 predicted proteins | sample Cruoilmetagenom2_FD_18818 | JGI IMG/M metagenome (IMG submission 18818) | reverse complement strand
GAGCGTAACTATTCACTCGCAGAGTTTGCCAATGATGTGGTTTTCCTTATGCAGGAGATCGCAAAAAGAAAAGGGGTTGCAGAGCCTGACATCTTTACTGAATCAGGACGATACATCGCAGCGTCCCACTCTATACTTGTGGCTCCCGTACTTGAACTTTTTTCACAAGAGTACCATGAAAAAGGTTTGCGTCTCAAAGAGAAAAATCCCCCACTTATAGAAGAGCTGTATGATCTTTACAATTCACTTTCACGTGAACATGCCAGAGAATACCTGCATGATGCACTCGATCATATGGAGAGTCTGCTTACACTGTTTGATCTGGGCTACATAGACTTGGAAGACCGTTCAAATACAGAGATACTGGTAAATCTGATCATCAAAAAAGCCATTTCACTGCTTCGCAATGAAGGGACAGATGAACTAAAAAAACTTCAAGACCGCATACAGGAGAAGTATCTTGTCAATTTCTCTGCTTTCCAGTCTCTTCCGGACTTTTGGGGTTTAGCACAGCACTTTCCTATCATGCCGCTTGACAAATTGGATACAAAGCCTACAAACCCTGCAAGTATCTGGGATATTACCTGTGACAGTGACGGAGAGATAGGCTTTAACCGCGACCTGCCTCTTTACCTGCATGACATAGACGTAAGTAAAGAAGAGTATTTTCTTGCCTTTTTCCTTACGGGTGCCTATCAGGAAGTCCTGGGGATGAAACATAACCTCTTTACCCATCCTACTGAAGTGGTCATCAATTTTGATGAAGAAGGGAAATATACGATAGATCATCTCATCGAAGCCCAGAACATTATGGATGTTTTAGATGATTTAGATTATGATACCAATATCATAGATAAATCACTCAAGTATAAGATAGAAGAATCCACACTCTTAAGCAAAGATGAAAAACGGGCACTTTTGGGCAAACTTTACCTTTATTTAAGTGAAAATAGCTATCTTAAGACCATACAAGCCATAGACGAGGAACGTTAACAGTGAACACATTTAGTCTCATCAGAGAAGATTTTGCCAATGTCAAAAAAAATGACCCTGCTCTGCACTCTACTTTTGAACTCTTTTTCAACTACCCCGGTCTCTGGGCGCTCTTCTTCTACCGTAATGCACACTGGCTTTACAATAAAGGTTTAAGATTTCTCCCCCGTCTCATCTCTGCCATCGGTCTGTTTTTGACCACTATAGACATCCATCCGGCTGCCACTTTGGGACGCAGGGTGTTCATTGACCATGGTGTGGGTGTGGTGATCGGTGAAACTGCCATACTAGGTGATGATGTGATCGTCTATCAGCAAGTGACACTGGGCGGTGTAAGTACAAGCAAAGGCAAAAGACACCCTACACTCGAAAACAGTGTGGTCATCGGTGCAGGAGCCAAGATCCTGGGAAATATCACTATAGGTGAGCGCTCGAAGGTCGGTGCCAACTCTGTTGTGGTCAAAGATGTTCCCGCTGATTCCACTGCCATCGGTATACCTGCACGTGTACTTAAACGCGGATTTGACAAAACGCCTCTAAGCCATAACAAGATACCGGATGTTAACAAAGAGATTTTCGAGTATCTGCTTAAACGTATAGAAGTCCTTGAAAATGCACTTCCTAAAGGCAAACAGGCAGATGTGAAAGAAAAAGATCATGAACTTGAAGCACTTTATGACAACTTTATTCACAGTATGGATTAAAACAGATCAAATAAATACGTCACAAACATACACATACACATACCCCTAGACATTTATATTTTTTATAAGTGTCTCTTCTTAGTCGAGTATCAACCTCTTTTTGCTATAATTAACTAATTTACTTTAAGGGTTTTAACATGCTTTCAGATCGTATCCAAACACTGTCTCCTTCACTCACTATCGCCATTTCTTCACTTGCACGTGACCTAAAATCACAGGGTAAAGATATTCTCTCTTTCTCTGCAGGTGAACCAGACTTTGGGACACCTCAACGTATCAAAGAGGAAGCTATCAAAGCAATCAATGACGGATTTACCAAGTATACGGCTGTACCGGGTATACCGGAGCTACTTGAAGCGATTGCAACTAAACTTAAAAGAGACAATGGTCTAGACTATGCACCTTCAGACATCATCGTCAGTAATGGTGCAAAACAGTCACTCTTTAACCTCTTCCAGGCNGTGCTGAATGAAGGTGAAGAAGTGATCATCCCTGCACCATACTGGGTAACCTACCCAGAGTTGGTAAANTATGCAGGTGCNGTACCCGTCACCATCGATACCAATGAAATAGCAGGATTTAAGATCACTGCTGATCAACTCAGTGCTGCTATTACGCCTAAGACNAAGATGATCATCTTGACTACACCNTCNAACCCTACGGGTTCNGTCTATTCAANAGAAGAACTTGAAGCNCTGGCTGAAGTGTTNAAGGNTACAGATATCATCGTAGCCTCTGATGAAATGTATGAAAAACTTGTATACGGTATCGACTTTGTCGCTGCGGCAAGTATCTCTGAAGACATGTACCAAAGGACTGTAACCATTAACGGTCTGAGTAAATCTGTAGCCATGACAGGATGGCGTTTTGGGTATTTAGCTACACCTAACAAAACACTTATAGCTGCGATGAACAAGCTTCAGAGCCAAAGTACATCAAACATCAACTCTATCACCCAAAAAGCCGCTATCCCGGCACTTCTTGGTGAAGTAGATGATGATATCAACAGCATGAGAAGAGCCTTTGAAGGCAGAGCTGATGAAGCAGTTAAACTCTTTAATGAGATCGATGGTCTTTCTGTACTCAAACCACAAGGGGCATTTTACCTCTTTGTAAACATAAAAGATATCTCTAATGACTCTATAGCGTTCTGTAAAGAGTTACTTCAAGAGACTGGTGTTGCTGTAGTACCTGGTATAGGATTTGGATCTGAAGGTTACTTTAGATTCTCTTTTGCAACGGATATGACCACTATCCGTGAAGGTATCAGGCGTATTGAAAAATTTGTAAAGAGTAAAAGGTAATATTCCTTTTACTTTTTCACTATTTTTTCTTCTTCGTCATATTTTCCATTACAAACCATACCACACCGATAATACCAAATAAGATCATCGGTGCGATCCATGGATTTATTTTAATATACTCAAACATTGCGATAATAGCCTCACTCGAATAATATGCAGTCAGTCCAATGGTAAGTACAAACACAATAGAGGCAAATATATTATAGAACGCAAACTTCTTAAAATCATACTTCGCAAGTGCCATAGAGAGTGGTACAAGGGTTTTGATACCATACAGAAACTTCTGAATAAATATGGCAGCGATCCCATACTTACGCATGATGAGCGTGGCTAAGGCAATTTTACGTTTGTGTTTTGCAAAGTAAGGCTGTATCTCTTTTTTCTGGTATTTTCCAAGGTAAAAAAGAAACATATCTCCCAAAAAGTTAGATACTGTAGCCACAGCCAATGCCGTAGTCAAGTCCATCTTTCCCATAAATGAAAACACACCTGCCGCTGCAACGATGAACAACGAACCGCCAAATGCAAAAAATGCGATAGCAAGATAACCCCAGGTCTCCAGTGAAGAAAAGTCCATACAAAATCCTAAATTTAAATTAAGAAATCATATCTAAAATAGGTTAATGTTATAATCTTTCTCATGATAAGTACACTACTTTCCATCATTTTTGTTTATGTCTTTATTCTGCTTGGATATATAGCCAAGCNCACATTTAAAAATGATATGAATACCAAAACACTGACACTGATGTCTGTCTACTTCCTCCAGCCTTTTGTGACAATATGGGGATTCAGTACTGCCAAATTACACACAGAACATGTGTATGTGCCGCTCCTTTACCTTGCCATTATTCTTGCACTACTGCTTCCAACCATACTACTTGGCAGAATTATATTTTCTAATATTAAAGACCGTGCCATTTTCTCTATTGCCGGATTTGTCGGCAATACAGGTAATATTGGTATCCCTCTTGGTATCGCTCTCTTTGGAGAACAAAGCGTCATATACACCACCCTCATCAACATTGCCAATGTCTTTGTGGTCTATATCATAGGCGTCTATATCTATTCAAGAGGATCATTTAGCATCAAAGATTCTCTTTTTAATATCATAAAGATACCTATCATCCCTGCTTCTATCGTTGCCATATTTATTAATATATATGATATCTCTCTAAACACACAGATAGAAGAATTCTTCAAAATGGGAGCTTACGCAGGGATCGTCTTACAGCTTTTTTTACTGGGAACCTTCCTGCAAGGTATCCGCATCAAAGAGTTACATCCAAAACTCTTCATAGGAACCATCAGTCAAAAGTTCATACTCATACCTTTGGCTACAGCTGTCATACTGAGTTTTACAAATTTACCACTCTTTGTACAAGGTGTGATCTTTATGGAGATGATGGTGCCTTTGGCTGTGGCAAACATAAACTTAGCTTCTTTATATGAATGTAAACCTAAAGATGTGACTTCGCTTATCTTACTGAGTACGTTACTCTTTATCCCTCTATTATTTGGACTGAGTTATGTGATAGATCATTATTATTTAGTTTAAAATTTTCTCCATATTGTCAGCTGTCATCGCTTCATAATAAAGATAACCTTGGGTATGGTAACATTTTTGACTTATCAAATACACTCTTTGCGCCTCTGTTTCAACACCCTCGGCAATGACCGTAAAACTTAAACTGTTCCCGATGCTGATAATGGCCTGAGTGATAGTCATATCGACACCGTTCTGACGTATATTTTCTATAAAAGACCTGTCTATCTTTAACTTATCTGCAGGTAAGCGTTTGAGATAAGTGAGCGAGGAGTAACCTGTACCAAAATCGTCTATGGCTATCCCTATGCCTAAAGACCTTAATGCACCCAATACTCTGACCGCCATATCGATACTTGCGACGATATGACTCTCCGTAATTTCCAACTCGATCCATTCACCTTTACAACCTGTCTCTTTGAGTAAGGTAGCTATCACGCCAACAAAATCTTTTTGTTGCAAATGTTTGGTGGAAAAATTAAAAGAGACTCTGGGTAATTCCAGTCCGCGTTTTTTCCATACAACGATCTGTTCCATTCCCTTTTTCATGATATAGTGATCAAGCGCTATAATAACCCCTGTATCCTCAGCCAAAGGTATAAAGTCATCCGGTGTCACGATACCCAGATTTTTGTGTTCCCAACGTATCAGTACTTCAATCCCTGTTATATCCTCTGTACGCATATCTATTTGTGGCTGATAATAGAGTATGAATTCATCATTATGAATCGCCTGATGCATCTGCATCTCCATATGTACATTCTCTTGTAGTTTATCTGTCATCTCTTCTGCAAAAAATTTGTAAGTTCCTCTGCCTGATTTTTTTGCTTCAAACATCGTCATATCTGCATATTTGATCAAGTCTGCATAATAGACTGAGCTTTCAGGGTAAGTACTTATACCTATACTTGCTGAAATATAAATAGTGGTATCTGTGATGAAAATAGGCTCTTCTATCACAGATATCACTCGATTTGCCATCTCTTTAACAGCTTCAGTATCTCTTTCGTATGGCATTAGCAGTGTAAATTCATCTCCGGAGATATGTGCAAAAAAGTTTTCTTTTCCTATTATTTTACTTATGCGTAAAGCGACTATCTGTATTACTTTATCTCCCATGTCATGTCCATAAGAGTCATTGACTTTTTTAAACCGATCCAGATCTATGAAAAAAAGCGCAAACTTACCTTTGTCATCTTCTGCTCTAACGATCCATTTTTGAATCTCCTGATAGAATCTTTCACGGTTTGGAAGATCTGTAAGATAGTTATAGTGTGCCTGATAATCAAGTGCCTTTTTTTCCTTTTCCAGCTCTTCTGTTCTCTCTTGTACTCTTTTATCCAAAAGTGCATTTGTTTCCTGTAAAAGCAGTATGGTACGATGAAATTTCTTTTCAAATAGAAAGACCAATAACACCCCTAAAACTACCGGTGTCACTTGCAATAATACATATTGTAAAGAGTGATATTCCAAAACCATACTGTTCATGATCAAAATGAAAATGGTAAACATCAAAGCGATCATGATCCCGACATAAACATCCAAAATCAAAAATGAAGCGATGATCTGTATGATAATCCAGGCAGAAGCAGGATAAAAGTCCGGTGTATTATAATAAGAATAAAAAATAATAGCGGTAAAAAACAGGGACATCACATAGACTAAACGAATATAATTACCTTTACCCACTTTTCGTGCAAGATACATAGAAAGTAAAGACAAAGGTACAGCAGTAAAATGGGCAAGAGCATTTTGTGTACCATCAGTTAAATAGTAAAGCAATGAGATAGGCAAAAGTATGAGGGCTATAAGAAGCAATGCCGCATTGGTCATCACATATCTTGTTTCCAACTCATACTCTTCAGGTGTAAATGTGTAGCCACTGCGCAGTATGTCATGCAAACTCACATCAACTCCTTTCATCCTATTTCTAATCTGCAGATATACTGTATTGTGCATATAAACCATATCATACTATTTTATTATACAAACTAATATTATTGTTTAACAATAATCATCTTTTTAGAGTTATTTGTGCTAAAATACCTATACTATTTAAGGAGTTATGTAATGGCTGAAAAAGAGTATGAGAACTTACGTAATCTCGTAGATACTGTAGAAGATCTACTTGTATTTATTGACATACATAAATGTTACATTTCTGTCAATGAAGCTTATGCAAAATTTCACAATAGAACAGTAGATGAATTTTCTGGTGTTAAGGTTGAAGATGTCATAGGCATAGAAAACTTTACTCATATCGGTCNCCTGATCCAACGTTCACTCAATGGTGAGTCATTTAATATCTCCGGTAAATTACCCAATAAAAAAGACATACATGGAGAGGTGTCATTTAAACCTATTAAAAACGACAATAACATCATCATAGGATGTGTGGCTATTATAAAGAATATTTCTAAACAGAAAGAAGAAGTTCGTAAGATCGAATCCACCCTTCATGAACAAAATGAACTTTTCCAAATGGTAAACGATGAAAATCCAGATATCATTCTCATGCGCGATTATGAGGGGAAATTTCTCTTTGCCAATGATGCACTTGCTAAACTCTATGCTACGACACCTGAAGAGATGATAGGTAAAACCGATGAAACCTTTAACCCAAATAAGGAACAAAGAGATTTTTTCCTCAAAAATATTCGTACGATCATGGACAAGTTTGAAACCGAAGTCATTTATGAAACCTCTACGGATGTTAATAGTGGGGAGATTCGTTACTTTAAGTCAATCAAAAAACCTCTTAAAGATAAGCATGGTAACCTTAGTATACTTGTTATTGCCCACGACATCACTGATATAAAAGAAAATGAACTACAACTCCAACAATTTGCAGCTGTGACCAAAAATAGTCGTGAGGGGGTAATGATTNTTGATACTAATAAAAATATTCTTGCTATTAATAATTCATTTACCACCATTACAGGTTATTCTGAAGAAGATTCTATAGGTCAAAAAGCATCTTTGCTCAAATCTAAGGAGCATGGCAAAAACTTTTATGCTAATATGTGGAAGTCCATAGAAACAACAGATAAATGGTCTGGAGAGATTTGGAATAAAACCAAAGATAATGTCATCTATCCGGAATGGCTTTCAATCTCAACCATTCGAAATGATAATGGTGAGATCATGAATTATGTAGGTATATTTTCAGATCTAAGTGGAGAGAAGGCATCTGAAGATAAGATAAACTTTCTTGCCTTGCATGATACACTTACAGGACTCAGTAACCGCTATCAATTTGAAAACCGTTTAGAACATGCTTTACTTGGCAGAGAAAACCATAATACGACTCGTTCTCTGTTATTTTTAGACCTGGATAATTTTAAGGATATTAACGATAGATATGGACATGATACTGGCGATAAAGTATTAAAATATGTAGCCAAAGTGTTAAAACAACTCGTTCGACAAGAAGACACCCTTGCCCGTTTTGGTGGTGACGAGTTTGTTATCTTGTCTGAACATCTACATTCCGATATTGACTCCAGTACAATAGCCCAAAAAATTATTGACAGATTTAAGTACCCCATTACCATTGATAATCAATTATTTCACTTGAGTTTCAGTATTGGAATTGCACTTTATCCTCATGATGGACGAGATAAAAGTACACTTTTAAAAGCGGCAGATGTTGCAATGTATAAAGCAAAAGACAGTGGGAAGAACTGTTTCTCTTTTTATGATAGTTCATTAACAGATACTCTTAAATCCAGACTTGAAATAGAGTATGACCTCAGAACTGCACTTGAAAAAAAACAGTTTGAACTCTACTATCAACCTCAAGTAAGCTTAAAAGATGGAAGCATTATTGGTTTAGAATCACTCATACGATGGAATCATCCCAAAAAAGGATTACTTACACCAAATAAGTTTATTACGATTGCTGAACAAGCACATATCATAATACCATTGGGAAAGTGGATCCTTCATACCGCATGTAAACAAGCCCAAAGTTGGTATAAAGAAGGTATTTTTAATGGACGCATCTCTGTCAATATCTCTGCACTGCAGTTAGAGTATAGTGATCTTCCAAACATAATAGAAGATGCTCTTAGCATTTCTGGTCTTAATCCAAATCACCTTTCAATAGAAATTACCGAGTCTGCCATTATGCATGATCCTAATAATATAGTCAAGCTCTTTGCAGGACTGAAAACAAAAGGTGTACATTTTTCTATAGATGACTTTGGAACAGGCTACTCTTCTTTATCATACCTAAGGCAATTGCCTTTAGATGTGTTAAAAATCGACAAATCATTCATAGATGATCTACCGCACTCACTAGATGATGCTATCATTACCGACACTATTATTTCACTTGCCTCAAAACTTGGACTTAAAACTATTGCTGAAGGGGTAGAGACAAAGGAACAAGTACGTTATCTCATAGATGCTGGTTGCACCACAGCACAAGGGTACCTCTATGATAAACCACTTAATGCTAAAAATACCAAAGAAGCTCTTTTAAACAAAAAATACACTATCAACTTATGATAAAATAATGCATAAATTTCAGGAGGATATAATGCCTAAAAAAACCCTTATTATCGGAGCAGGCGGTGTTGGAAATGTGGTTGTTTTTAAATGCGCCATGAACAGCGAAACATTTGGAGAGATAACACTGGCAAGCCGCACTGTAAGTAAATGTGATGCTATCGCTGCCAATGTGAAAGAAAAAACAGGTGTAGAGATAAGCACTGTAACTGTAGATGCAGACTCTGTACCTGAACTCATCGAGCTTATTACAGCTACAGCTGCGAACATCGTCATCAATGTGGCACTTCCCTACCAGGATCTTACTATCATGGATGCCTGCCAACATTGCGCAGTAGATTATCTGGACACTGCAAACTATGAGCATCCTGATACTGCTAAATTTGAATACAAAGAACAGTGGGCGAGAGATGAGGAGTTTAGAAAAACCAACATTATGGGCCTTTTAGGGTCCGGTTTTGACCCCGGGGTCACCAATGTCTTTTGTGCCTATGCCCAAAAACACTATTTTGATGAAATACACACTATAGACATCCTCGACTGTAATGCAGGCGATCACGGATATCCTTTTGCAACGAACTTCAACCCTGAGATCAATCTTCGTGAAGTTTCAGCGAAAGGCAGATACTGGGAAAACGGTAAATGGATAGAGACAGACCCTATGGCCATCAAACAAGTATGGGATTACCCTGAAGTGGGACCTAAAGACAGCTATCTGCTTTACCATGAAGAGATGGAAAGTCTAGTCAAACACATCAAAGGACTCAAAAGAATCAGATTTTTCATGACCTTTGGAGAGTCTTACCTCACGCATATGAAGTGTTTAGAAAATGTAGGAATGTTAGGCATTAAAGAGATAGAACACAAAGGCATGAAGATAGTCCCTATGGAATTTTTAGCTACCCTGCTCCCTGACCCGGCAAGTCTTGGACCTAGAACGAAAGGTAAAACGAACATCGGGGTCTTTGCAAAAGGTATCAAAGACGGAAAAGAACGTACAATTTACATCTACCAAGTCTCTGACCATGAGAAGTGTTATGCAGAAGTGATGAGCCAGGGAGTCAGCTACACTACGGGTGTACCAGCCATGATAGGGGCTAAACTCATGTTAGAAGGCAAGTGGCAGGGAAAAGGTGTCTTTAACATGGAAGAGTTTGATCCTGATCCGTTTATGGAGGAGTTGAACCAACAGGGATTACCTTGGCAAGTGATGGAACTTGGAGCAGATGAAACGAGAAAAGTTACGTTTTAATACCTTTAGTTATCTGGCTATATACAATCCTTTTGACTAACATTAAATTCAAATAGTTTTTCTTTACTTATAGCACTTCTATACAAATAGACTATATCTATCTTTGCATCTAAAAACCTCTTAGAAGATTTACATATACCATGAGTTACTGCCTGTTGCATACGTGATCTGTCCTCATTTCTTATACTTTCATCACTCTTTGCACCAGTATTTATCTCATAAATATATATGAGTTTAGTATCTTTACCTTCAACCTTTTGAAGCGTTGTATATTTATCTATATTTTGTGGCAGTGTTTTAGATATTTCCTCACTTGCAAGCTTAACAATGATTCTATTTTGTTTTTCCATCTCATCTGTAGACATCTCTTGTGTTTGTAAGTCATTTGCACTTAAAAAAGTGCCAAGCACAAAATATAATATTAGTTTATACATTTATTTCTCCTCATATTACTCAGTATTGAGATTATACTTAAGTTAAAATCTATTTGTGTTAAAATACACTCACTAATAATAAATGGATTTTATTCTATGACTTTCTACTTAAAAAAAATCATCTCTATGTTTTTAATGCCTCTACCTTTGGGTATAGCATTCATCCTACTTGGATTATTTTTTCTCTATAGAAATAAAATAGCCAAAGCAAAATTCACACTTCTACTAAGTGTTGTATGGCTCTTTCTCTTTTCTTACCCGCCTTTTGCCAATACCCTTTTGCATCAGATAGAATCTGATCATCCAACACTTCACAAAGCTCCTGAAAATATCAAATACATCTATGTTTTAGGTAACGGTCATACGACAGATGAAACTTTGCCTATCACGTCACAAGTAAGTGAAACGGCTGTTGTCCGGCTGAATGAAGGCATACGACTTTACCGTCAACTGGACAACAATGCAAAAATTATAGTCTCCGGATATCATGGTTTATATGACACTACAGAACATGCTGTGATGCAAAAAAAGTTAGCTGTGTCTTTGGGCCTAGATAAAAATGACCTCATCTTACATCTTGGTACCAGAGATACTCAGGAAGAAGCACAGGCGGGTAAAACGTTATTGGGTGGAGAACCATTTATCTTAGTAACCTCTGCATCACATATGACCAGAGCTTTAAAATTTTTTAAAAAAGAAGGTCTTCATCCTATACCTGCACCGACCAATCATCTCGCAAACATAAAATATCCCAACTATACAGACTTCTTCTCTTCTGATGCACTTATGAAATCCCGTCTTGTATTTCATGAATATTTAGGCTTAATTTGGCAAAAGATAAAAGGAATCTAATGCACTTTAACGGTTTCCCCAAAGAAGGTCTTAGCTTTCTTAGCAACATCATCATAAACAATTCCAAAGAGTGGCTGGATGATCACAGGGAAGAGTATGAAAAGTACATCGTAGCTCCCAACATTGCTTATGTAGAAGAGATGGGTGAGCATTTACAGATACTGGTACCAAACATTCATGCCATTCCCAAAATAAATAAATCACTCTTTCGTATTTATCGCGACGCAAGATTTCACAGACTAGACCCCATCAAAGAACGTATAGGTATCATCTTTTGGCAAGGCGCTACGCACAGGATGCAAAGCAGCTCTTTTTATATGCATTATGATCCCTTTGAAGTCTTTGTGGCTACAGGTATACGAAATTTCAAAGCCCCCCTACTTTCCACCTACAGAGCATACATTAAAAATGACGCAAAAAGAGAAGCGCTTCATCACATACTTGAAGAACTGAAGGCAAAAGGCTATACCATACCGGAACCCAAATATAAACGTTACCCTTTAGGACTTGACAAAGAAGATAATTATGCCTACCTTTACCTCTATGGTGCAATGTATGCATTTAAAATATTTGAGCCTGACAGTACTTTTCACTCTGAAGCCATCATAGATCGTAACTTCAAAGTCTATGAAGATATGCTTGATCTTCAGCAGTGGATCTATGAACTAACTTGTGTTGAGGAAGTTGATACAGAAAAATTTTACTAAATTATTAAAAGTGTAGATTAACACTTGACACTTTATGAAAAATACCCTATACTTCACTAATTCAATACAAGGATTAGTCATGTCACTCAAAATGAAAGACCTTTCTCTTCAAAGCAATGAGAGTAAATCAACCATACTTTACTACATCAAAGAAGGGTTACTCCCCCAGCCTTCCAAACCTAAACCCAATGTACATCTTTATGATGAATCTTGTATACAGATCATCAAATTCATCAAATACCTGCAGCACAATTTCTCCTACTCCATCGCTGAGATCAAAAATGTCTTTAACGACAACCATTTTGACTTTGACGGAAGTTTTGAAATGATGGTACGTTCTTTGGAACTCATTTCCGGAGGAAAAGAAAATCAATGGTATTCCAAACAGGATTTTTTAAAACTTGTTGCAATGGATGAGAAACAACTCAAAGCGTATCAGAAAAAAGGTTACCTTTTTGAAAGAGCCAAGGGTTTTTCATCTAAAGAAATAGAGATCGCTGAAATTCTAGAGAGAGCCAGTCACTTAGGTCTTGATTTTTCTCTTCTTGATGCCTATGTAAATGATGCCAAGATACTTGCAAAAAAAGAGAATGACATAGGAGCTACCCTGCTCCAGGAAGATGATGAATCACACAATGCACGTTATGAACTTCTTTTTGATCTTATACTGACACTCAAACCTTACATTTTCAACATGCATACCGTTCAGGCACACAAAACCAACATCACAAAGGCAAATCACCCAAAGGATAATAAATGAAATCACTTTTTAAAATAGCCGGATTCACACCCTACATACTGATCATACTCCTCAATGCCATGACAGACCTTGGACATAAGATCATCCTTCAGAACACCATCTTTAAAGCTTATGAAGGTCCGGAACTCATCGTACTTACTGCCATAGTGAATGCTTTGATACTCCTGCCTTTTATCTTCCTCTTCTCACCGGCAGGATTCATCGCAGATAAATATCCTAAGACCAAAGTCATAGAGTATGCCTCCCTCGCAGCAGTTGGTATCACCACACTGATACTCCTCTCCTACATGATGGGTTGGTTCTGGATAGCCTTTGCTTTAACCTTTATCCTCGCAGCACAATCTGCCATCTATTCACCGGCAAAGTATGGACTTATCAAAGAGATGACAGGCAATGAAAAGCTGGCCGAGGCCAATGCCTTGGTACAGGCTGTCACTATCTCTTCTATCCTTGCAGGCGCAGTGATCTACTCTATCTTCTTCGAAAACCTGCTTCAGGATGCCAGCATCATCCCTTCAGAGATACTCAAATACATTGCCCCCGTAGGCTATCTTTTGATAGGTGCGAGTACAGTAGAGTATCTTTTGTCCAGACGACTGGTTCAAAAGTTTAAAGCTGTTGAACTTGATGAAGCTGCTGATGAAAGTATGACCTTTGAAGCAAAAGAGTATAAAAATCTCTCTTATTTAAAAGAGAATCTCTCGGTCTTAAGAGAAAACCAGACGATCTGGCTGAGTATCATCGGCCTTTCTGTACTCTGGGGTGTGTCACAGGTAGTTTTAGCCATATTTGGAGAACATCTCAAAAGTACATTGGGCATCACCAATACGATCACAGCACAAGGTTTGCTGGCACTTGCAGGTGTAGGGATGATACTGGGCTCCGTCGTTGCAGGACGTGTAAGTAAGAATTACATCGAAACAGGCATCATACCTCTTGGCAGTTTTGGTGTAGCACTGTCACTCTATCTGATCCCCTCTCTTACTTCTTTATGGGCATTAGGTACGGCCATTCTCTCTTTTGGTTTCTTTGCCGGACTTTTTATCGTCCCTCTCAATGCCATCATACAATTTGAATCACCCCATAAGATACTCGGAAAGATCCTCGCAGGTAATAACTTTATGCAAAATGTAAGTATGTTTCTTTTTTTGATCTTAACTGCTGTTTTCGGATACTTTGAATTCTCTGCCATCGGACTCTTCTATATCGTTTCCACCATCTCTTTTATAGGAATGGTCTATACCTTCATCAAATTGCCACAGTCACTTGTACGTTATCTTGTACAAATGATCGTAGGATTTAAATACACGCTGCATGTGGATGGTCTTAAACACATCAAAGCAGATAAAGGCATACTTCTTTTAGGAAATCACGTCTCATTTTTAGACTGGGCTATCTTACAAATGGCCTATCCGAGCCAGATACGTTTTGTCATAGACAGAGCTTATTATGAGAAGTGGTATACCAAACCGTTCTTAGACTTTTTTGGCGTGATACCTATCTCCAGCAGAGGAAGTAAAAGTGCTTTGGCTAAAGTGACTGAAGCCCTGAACCGTGGTGAAACAGTAGCCCTTTTCCCTGAAGGACACCTCTCACGTAACGGACACTTAGGTGTATTTCAAAGAGGATTTGAAGTGGCAACAAAAGAGGTAGAAGATGCAGTGATCATTCCTTTCTATCTTAGAGGACTTTGGGAAGACAACTTTTCTCACGCATCAAAAAAGATGAAACGATACAAGAGTAAAGACATCTCTGTCAGTTATGCAGCACCTATAGATATCCACTCCTCTGCGTCAGAGGTAAAAAAGTCGGTATTTGACCTCTCTGTTGAAAGCTGGAAGCAGTATGCGGAGACTTTGCCTTCTTTACAAAAAGCATGGATACGTTCTGCTAAAAATGTCGGTTCAACACTTTGTATGGCAGACTCAACCGGTACAGAAGTGAGCGGGAACAAATTTATCACTGCAACATTCATGATGGCTTCTGCACTCAAACCAAAACTCAAAAGAAGTCAGAATATAGGACTGCTTTTGCCTACCTCTGTAGGAGGTTCTATGGGGAATATGGCAGTGCTTACACTGGGGAAAACCATTGTGAATCTGAACTATTCTTCTGGAGAAGAGAGCCTGCTTCATGCACTCAAGATCGCCAACATCAGCAAAGTTGTTGCTTCAAAACTCTTTCTCACAAAACTCAAGGCAAAAGGCTTTGACATGGCTCCTGTACTTAAAGATGTTGATGTGATCTATCTTGAAGAGATCAAAGAAAATATGGATAAAACCAAAGGTCTCTTCACACTGATGATGATCAAGGTATTTCCTGCATGGTTACTCAGTATATTGTTTGTAAAAAACAGTCACAGAGATGATACAGCAGCGATACTCTTTTCCAGCGGAAGTGAAGGTACCCCAAAAGGCATAGAGTTAAGCCATGAAAACATCATGGGGAACATTAAACAGACCGCTACCCTGCTTAATCCTACAGATGAAGATGTAATGCTGGGAACCTTGCCCATCTTCCATTCATTCGGATTGACGGTCACAACGCTCCTGCCTCTGATAGAAGGTATCCCTGTTGCCTGCCATCCTGACCCTACAGATGGCCTGGGTATAGGAAAGATAGCTGCAAAATACGAAGCGACGATTCTTCTGGCTACAGCAACCTTCCTAAGACTCTACACGAGAAACCGTAAACTTATCCCCCTGATGTTCAGTCACATACGTATGGTAGTTGCAGGTGCAGAGAAACTGCCTCTGGAGATACGTGATGAGTTCAAAAAGAAATTCGGACTTGAGATCTATGAAGGGTACGGAGCAACAGAGACCACACCTGTAGCTTCGGGTAATATGCCTGATGTACTCATGCTGGATTCATGGAAACCTCAAGTAGGCCAAAAGATAGGTACCGTCGGATTGCCTCTGCCGGGATCTGCTTTCCGCATCGTTGACCCTGAAAGTTTTGAGACACTATCGACAGGCGAAGAAGGTATGATCCTCATAGGCGGTACACAGATCATGAAAGGCTATATCGGCGACCCTGAAAAAACCGCTTCTGTCATTAAAGAGATAGACGGCATAAGATGGTATGTTTCAGGAGATAAAGGCCGCCTGGATGAGGACGGTTTCCTGACGATCGTTGACCGTTACAGCCGTTTTGCCAAAGTGGCAGGAGAAATGGTCAGTTTAGGGCTTGTGGAAGGAGAAATACGAAAGCTCCTCGGCGAGCATGACCAGATAGCCATAACGGCACTTCCCGATGAGAAAAAAGGTGAGAAACTTGTGCTTTTACTTGAAGGGGAAATAGAAATTGATGACCTGAAAGAGAAGATAAAATCTTTGGAGATGAACCCTCTTTTTATACCCTCTCTCTATTTTAAAGTGGATGAGTTACCTAAGCTTGGTACAGGTAAGGCAGATTTTAAGGGGTCTAAAAAAGTAGCGAAGGAACTTAGTGATGAAAAATAGTTTGAAAATGAAAAATATACATTTCATAATGATTTTAATAGGTGTATTTAGTTCTTGTTCTTATGGAGAGTATGGCGAAGTTGATTTAGAATCAAAGCTTTGGCAGTTGGCAAAAACAGATAAATTTTGTCGATCAGTTAACTTTAAAGGTGTAAATGTCAATATCTTCAATGAAGAAGGACAAAGTCCTTTAATGATCGCAGCACAACATAATAACAGTAGATTTATTGAGTGTATGAAACAAGCAAAAGCTGACGTACTCATGAAGGATCACAATGGCAAGACAGCATTTGATTATCTAAAACAACCTAAGAGTAATAGAGAAGAGATATTTAGTATAAGAACATACAATGCCCTACGACAACTAGAAGTGTATCAAATCATAGGAAATAAGGCACGAATCGTACAAGAAGAAATTAATCTAAAAAAGGGCATCTATAAATTATCGATAGAGGGTGCTAACTGTGAAGAGTTTGCACTACCAAAAGATATACAATGTATCACACTAAAGAAGAAAAAGCGGACTGGACCTGCTTATACAATATATGAGCATGATGTCAATAGAGGTGTACCCCCTATTTTTGCTGCCATTCAAAACCGTATGCATAACCAACTTAGACTAATACTTGATATGGGTGCAGATATAAATATGAAACATAAAGGTGTGACACCTTTATTATTTGCTGTATATCAATATGATGATAAGCTTGTAAAAATACTATTAGAATATGGGGCAAACCCAAATTTTTTAGATAAAAATGGACTCTATAGCCCATTGTCTGAAGCGTGTGTTACAAATAGAGTATCGGTAGCAAAGTTATTGCTGAAATACGGTGCAGATGTAAATTATCAATATAACAAAAGTGAAAGTGCACTGAGAGTAGCAGCAAAAGGATGCAAAAATTTTGAGTTAGTTCGGTTGTTGTTGGATAACGGAGCGAACCTAAATTTAACAGATACCTATGGTCTCAATATTGTTGAAACTTTATACATCCATTGTAAAAATAATAAACAAGAACATAAAAAAATGTTGAAATTGATATATGAATATGCATCAGAGGAATACCCAAACCGTTTAAAAAATTAAATAATTCTAAATAAAAGAATGGAAGAGAAAATGAAAAAAATAGTTTTGATAATAAGTATATTCTTTGTAAGCAGTCTTAATTCTAAAAATATACAAAAACAACAATTTTGGGAAGATGCAAAAAAAGGTTATGTATACGGCATAGGTCATTATAAAGATGTGAACTTGAACGTACATAATGAAACAGGGCAAACACCCCTTATGATAGCAGTAAAAAATGAGTATATAGACGTTGTAAGGTCTTTTGATGTAGCCATTGTAAATGTACGTGAAGAAGATTATGAGGGGAAAACTGCATTTGATTATATCAAAATTCCTACAAGCCGTGAAGAGGATATGTATAATAAAAGGATGTATGGAGCATTGAGAACTTTGGAAGTTTATCAAATTATAAGAAGTAAAGCTAAGATACTTCAGTATAGTTATAAAAATGATACAGATATGTTGCAAATAACTATTAAAGGCAAAGCGTGTGATAGCTTTCTCTTTCCTAAAAATACACAATGTAGTGTGGTAAAAGAAGCAGAAAATGTTAATAAAGATATTTTTAAAGCGATAAAAGATCATAACAATACTCTCTTTGATAACCTATTGCCCACTGTAGATATTGAAATGAAAGATAAGCGAAATTATTCACTACTTTGGAGAGCTATTATCTCCAATAATCTATATTGTGTAGATCAACTATTGAAACAAGGAACAGATATTAATGGAAAAGATAACAATAATCACCATACACCAATATATTTTGCAACTATTAACAATAAGAGTAAATTACTTAAAGTGTTGTTACAAAATGGTGTAGACGTTAATTCTAAAAACCAATTTGGGAGTTATGTTTTGTCGACATCTATGCAGGGATGTGATAATTTTGAAGCCATTGCTCTACTACTTGATAATGGAGCTAATCCATATCTAAAAGATAGACGTGGGAAAACAGTATTTGATAAAGAGCCAGTTTTTTGTAAAGATAAATCAAAAATTACAAAAATGATAGAACTTCTTAAAACCAGAAGTGCTTTTAGCGAATAAGGAGAACGATATGAACACATCAGCACTTTTATTTATCATACTGGGCCTTTGGATCTTTACATTACAAAGTAAGATCACTCATCTGGAAAAGTTGGTGAACGGCTTAAGAAATAAAAAACAGTATGTTCCTTTAGATGAAGAGGAATACATCTCTACAGAAGATGTCACTGTCAAAGATGAGCTTCCTGAAGCATCAAATGAAACTGTAGCCTTAGAGACAGAAGAACTTCAAAGTAGTGTGCAAAAATTTAAAGCATCACATATACCACAAGAGCCTTCAAAAGTAGTATCGTTCATTAGCAACTACTTTACTGGGGGAAATCTTCTCGTACGTATTGGTGGGGTCATACTCTTTTTTGGGCTGGCATTTTTAGTAAAATATGCAGCAGAACACAGCATTATCAGTATGCAAGTGAGACTTATTTCCATAGCTGTTGCAGCCATAGCACTTATGGTGGTCGGGTGGAGACTTAGAGATAGAGAAGGCGCCTATGGTCAGATATTGCAAGGGCTTGGTATTGCCATGCTCTATTTAGTGATTTATGCAGCATCCAAATTTTATGCCCTGCTCTCACTTGACATCGCTTTTGCTTTCATGCTTTTAGTGGTTGTCCTTGGCTCTGTTTTAGCAGTGATAGAAGATTCCTTACCTTTGGCACTTTTTGCTACTGCAGGTGGTTTTTTAGTACCTATTTTAACCTCGAGTGGCGATGGCTCACACATCATACTTTTTAGCTACTATGTTTTACTTAACTTAGGTGTATTTATGGTGGCCTGGTATCGTTCTTGGCGTGTACTGAATGTAGTAGGATTTCTTTTTACCTTTGTCATCGCAGGTACCTGGGGTGTATTACGTTACAATTCAAATCTCTTTAGCACAACAGAGCCCTTTCTCATACTCTATTTTTTAATGTATCTGACTATCTCTATTCTCTTTACCCTGAAACACCCGTTTAAACCACGAAACTTTGTTGATGGTACGCTTGTATTTGGCTTACCTTTGGTCGCTTTCCCTTTACAAGTTAACTTAGTACAGTCATTTGAGTATGGCGAAGCATACAGTGCTGTAGTTTTGGGAACACTTTACATGATACTGTGGTTTTGGATGAACAAAAAAGAACAAACGCAACTATTATCTCAGGCATTTTTAGCTTTAGGTGTTGTTTTTTATACCATAGCCATACCCTATGTGTTCAATGCAGATGTGAGTGCTGCCTTATGGTCGTTGGAGAGTGCTGCTATTATTTGGATAGCATTAAAACAGGAAAGATCCTATGCAAGGTACTTTGGAGCGTTCCTTTTACTAATCTCAATGGCTGTGTATCCGGAAAGTGTGAATAACTATGGCATAACGCCAACAGAGTATTTGGGATATATGATCGTGATAATCTCTGCACTTATTGCCTCTTATCTCTTAGATACACATCAGAAACAACTCTCAAAACCAGAGCGTTATCTACCTAAAATATTATTAGGTTTATCCATTCTACTATGGTTTACATCGACGCCTGAACAACTGATAAGAGTTGAAATGCTCTATACTCATGCACTACTGTTTTCTCTTTCACTGGGGGCATTTTTACTCTTTATGGTCACAAAATGGTTGAACTGGAAATTGATCATCCAAACTCTGCAAGGATATTTACTCTTTGGCATAGTCATTTTCTTTATAAAGATGACTGATTCCTTACCTCTACCTCATCCTTTTGAAGGTTTCGGAGCTTTGGCCTTAGGTACTCTGGTACTGCTTAGCACTCTGTTTCTNTACCATTATGATAAAGTATGGAACTACATAAAACAGATACATATCCTGAGTCTTTGGTTTGTAGCAATCGTACTCATGTTAGAATTACACTACCATGCCGAGCTGTTACATATGGGGGAAAGTATTATTGCCATAGCCATCATCACAGCTCCTTTGCTACTGGCTATAGGATTACTTAGAGTAAAAAAATATCCCGCTTGGTTGGAAAACTATCGCAGAGATTATCAGCTACTTGGCGTAGGTGGAATAGTCACTGTGATCATGCTTTGGGAATTAGTATCCTTCAGGATTGCTCCAGACTTTACAATGTTCTCTTATCTACCGATTTTAAATCTTTTAGACAGTACACAAATACTGGGATTAGCTGTTGTAGGCTACTGGATATACAGTAACTCTGACTCTTTGAACGGACAGACAAAAACAGTATCTTACGCGCTATTGGCTTTTATGACCACTCTCTTAGCCACTGTGATTTTTGCACGTGCAGTGCATCATTTTCGAGAGGTTAACTATACATTCATTTCACTATGGGGGAATATTTATTTTCAAACAGGGCTTTCAATATTGTGGAGCATGATAGCTATCGTGTTGATGTTCTTATCTAAACGCTATCAAAACCGTCCGTTATGGTTAGCAGGTTTTGGACTACTGATACTAGTGGTACTCAAACTCTTTTTCGTAGAGCTCGCCAGTTCAGGTACGATTGAGAGGATCATCTCCTTTATCGTGGTGGGAACCTTACTCTTACTCATAGGGTATTTTGTTCCGTTACCACCCCATGAAGCGAAAGAAGATGATGGAGAGTTGCAAGATGCCTAAAAAAGATGAACAGGATTTGTTCATCGATTAAACTACACACATATTACACACATATTTGTTACTATGTAATCAGTGACAATCATCCTAAAAAGTTTAGGAGATAAGTGATGGGTCATCATAAAGTCATATTTGGTGGGAGTTACGGAAGCATAGCAGAAATGCGACGACTAAGTA
>JGI24024J18818_10000168_pt1 | contig 21418 bp, 22 predicted proteins | sample Cruoilmetagenom2_FD_18818 | JGI IMG/M metagenome (IMG submission 18818) | reverse complement strand
GCAAGAAACACTATATCTAACCAAGTAGAAGGTTCGATTAGTGAAGGAACAAATGAGTCTAAGGATTCCGCACAAGAAACGAAAAACACACCAGCTAAACAAGGTGTTCAGGCTGGTAATAAAACCATTCGTGTGAACATTGAACGTTTGGATATACTCATGAACCTATTTGAGGAACTTGTAATTGATCGCGGAAGACTTCAATCGATTTCTTCTGAACTCAATCATACAGAATTAGATGAAACAGTTGAAAGAATGACTCGTATTTCTGGCGACTTGCAAACAATTATTTTAACAATGCGTATGGTACCGGTTGAAACTGTGTTTAATCGCTTTCCGAAAATGGTTCGTCAATTAGCCCGTGATTTAAATAAAAAAATAAACCTTGAAATTTTAGGCGCAGAAACAGAATTGGATCGCACGGTTATTGATGAAATAGGAGATCCACTTGTTCACCTTATTCGAAATGCATTAGATCATGGAGTGGAAAGACCAGAGATTCGTGTTGCTAATGGTAAACCAGAAGAAGGAACGGTCGTGTTACGCGCTTATCACAGCGGAAATCATGTCTTTATAGAACTTGAAGATGACGGAGCGGGGATTAACCGCGATAAAGTTTTAGCGAAGGCCATTTCGAAAGGAATCGTAACCACTGAAAATTCTTTAACCATGTCAGATAAGCAAGTATTTGAACTAATCATGGCGTCAGGATTCTCAACTGCTGACACCATTTCGGATGTTTCTGGAAGAGGCGTCGGTTTAGACGTTGTAAAATCTACAATTGAGTCATTAGGCGGTACTATTACAATTGATTCTAATGAAGGCAAAGGTTCGTTGTTCTCTATTCAACTACCATTAACACTATCTATTATTTCCGTTATGTTAGTTGAAATAGAAGACGAAATGTTTGCAATTCCACTATCGTCTATCATTGAAACCGCAATTATTCGCTCGTCTGATATTCTAAATGCTCACAATCAGAAAGTGATAGATTTCCGTGGAAAAGTAGTTCCTTTAGTGTTTTTAGATGAGGTTTTTGATGTACCTAGAGAGCAAGTTTCCGATGAAGAATTCCTTTCAATTGTGATTGTACGAAAAGGGGACAAAATGGCGGCTTTAGTCGTAGATACGTTTGTTGGCCAACAAGAAATCGTCTTAAAGTCCTTAGGAAACTATCTAAATAATGTATTTGCCTTATCTGGAGCAACAATCTTAGGGAACGGAAAAGTAGCTCTAATTGTTGACTGTAATTCATTGATTAAATAAACCACTCGGAGAGGGTGCGGGAAAAGATGACAAAAACGACAATGGACGATATAAAAGTAATCGTTTTTCAATTAGTAGATAAAGAATATGTAATTCCTGTTAGTCAAGTACAGTCAATTGAAAAAATGATGCATATTACGCGTGTTCCTAAAACGCCTTCGTTTGTAAAAGGTGTAATTAATCTTCGCGGAGTCGTAACACCTATAATTGACTTAAGAGAGCGTTTTGAGTTACAAGCAAATCCTTTAGATGACCGCTCACGTATGATCATGATTAAAGTGGAAGATATGGAGGTTGGTCTGATTGTAGATGCGGCAAATGATGTGTTAGATATCCCGTCATCTGCAATTGAGCCACAACCAGACGTTGTAGGATCAATTGAATCCGAATTTATTGCTGGAGTCGCAAAATTAGATCGCCGTTTACTTGTTTTATTACAATTAGATAAGGTGCTTAATCCGCTCCAACAGGTAATGTAATATGACGTTTCACCAACGAATTACCTCAATGCACTTGGATGTGTTAAAAGAAATTGGGAATATTGGTGCTGCCCATGCAGCAACGTCATTATCTTCTCTTTTAGGCAAGAAAGTCGACATGAGAGTTCCAAAAGTAGAAATGGTCTCTTTTGATGACATGATGGAATTAGCTGGTGGTCCAGAAAATGTAGTGACCGGGATTTATTTGCGAATTGAAGGAGATCTAACTGGTAGTATGTTTTTCGTTTTGCCAATTGAACAATCTAATCGGTTTATTCGAAATTTAATTCATGATGACACGTTTGACTTTCAAAGCCCTTCTATCTCAGAATTGGGCATATCAGCCATGCAAGAGTTAGGGAATATTTTATCAGGATCATACTTATCCGCACTTTCCGACTTTACTGGATTAAAAATTTATCCGACCGTTCCTGCTTTAAGTGTAGACATGGTCGGTGCGATTATTAGTTTTGGATTAGTCGAACTTTCACACATTAGTGATTATGTCATCGTAATTGACACGGCTATTCTTGAAGATGACTTGCCAGATTCGGAGAGCGTTAGAGGACACTTTTTCCTTTTACCAGACCCTGAATCTTTTGATTCGATTTTCAAATCACTTGGAGTTTCATAAAGTGATGATAACTCGACAAGTGGTCAAAGTTGGAATTGCTGATATGAATATTGTGAAATCACCTGATTCAATAAGGACTTCTGGATTAGGCTCATGTGTGGGAGTCGTTTTATATGATGAGACGATGAAAATTGCCGGGTTGATTCATGTGATGTTACCAGACTCAAGTCTAAGCAGAACAGAAACAGTCAATGTTGCAAAATTTGCAGATACAGGCATCCCAGCAATGATCGATCAGTTAAAACTTGAAGGTGTTCAACCTTTTCGTTTGAAAGCGAAAATTGCGGGTGGAGCAGAAATGTTCCAGTTTACTTCGAACAAAGATACGATGCGAATCGGACCGAGAAATGTGGCCGCGGTGAAAGAGTATTTATTGAAATCAAAGGTTCCGTTAATCTCAGAGGATACAGGTGGAAATAGTGGGAGAACCATAGAATTTGACCCTTCCACTAGTCTATTAAATATACGAACGGTTAACCAAGGAGTGATTGATATCTAATGGTTGGATCTATACTTTCAAATTTATGGGCAGCACTCATTGCTTTTTCCTTGTATTTTGGATTGTCTTATCCATTCGGTTCACCTTCCATCCTGATTGGTTCGAGTATTTGGGCANTCGTGTTTTTTCTATTAACCTATGTATTCCGTTCTTTGCTTTATTTTGTTTGGCAAACTCCTATAGAACCTGTTCAAGATATAATTGAATCTGAAGAATTTGCGAACGTGAAAAATGATCAGATAGAGTATTCTCCTGAAGAACTAGCATCTGTTGTTAAACAAATGTTAAATGAAGATTTGAGTAAAGCATGAAAAGTAGGGCGGCTGAATTAATTCAGCTGCCCTTTTTGTCGAATCATTTGTTATAATGTTCATATTAAATATCCTTTAGGATGATAGGGGGATTCGATGTCACAATCCATTCAATCAGACGAGCAGCTAAACTGGCAACTATGGATCACAGAACGAAATCCAGAGGCAGGCGATGCGTTAATACGAAAGTATACCCCCCTTGTCAATTACCATGTTCAAAGAATTGGTGCTGGTCTACCTAAGAATGTTTCGAGAGATGACTTGAAAAGCTTAGGAATGATGGGGTTATTTGATGCACTTAATAAATTCGAACCTTCTCGTGACTTGAAATTTGATACATATGCATCATTTCGAGTAAGAGGAGCAATTATTGATGGCTTAAGGAAAGAAGACTGGCTCCCAAGATCAACACGTGAGAAAGCTAAGCGTCTAGATGCAAGCATAGAAGAATTAGAACAAAAGTTAATGCGACATGCAACTCCCGAAGAAGTGGCTTCACATGTTGATTTGCCAGTAGATGATGTATATCGGACTGTACAAGAACATTTTTTTTCAAATGTATTATCGATAGACGAGCAAATACAAGATAACGAGGAAGCGGAAGGTAAAACATTTGTTATTCGTGATGATTCGACAAAAACGCCCGAACAACAACTAGTAAAAGTTGAACTTTTAAAAGATTTAGCGGATCGTATTCTTTTATTAAATGAAAAAGAGCAGCTCGTATTAAGTCTATTTTATACAGAAGAGTTAACCTTAACAGAGATTGGTGAAACGTTGAGCCTATCTACTTCTCGTATTTCACAAATTCACTCAAAAGCCCTTTTTAAGTTACGAAAGTATTTGACCAGTGAAATGTTAAATGCGTAAATGGGGGAACCTGCATGAGTCTAAAAGGGGTAGAATTACAGATTGCCATTCCCAAAACATTTGATGCCGGGAAAATGGCTGATCAAGCAGCTCAATTAAACCTGGGAAACCAAGCTGCATCTGCTGAAGCAATGAATCGACAGTTGGAACGTAATCGATCAACTGTGACTACTTCAGAAAAAACAGAAGAAATTCATTCAGATGAAAATCAAAATCAAAACCAGGAATTTGAACATCATCATGAAAAAGAGAACAATAATAACGAATCTCAAGTCGAAGTCAAACATCCTTATAAAGGGAACTTTGTAGACTTTAGTGGTTAGGAGCAAGTATGTCTGGTGTGTTTATTGCGTTTTTATTTATTCTTCAACTCGTCAGTTTTTTTCTAATTGCTATTTTAAATGCCCGCTTATCAAAACTACAAGATGTTGAGCGAAAACAACAAGTGTTAATGAAAGAAATGGACGATGCTGTAAGCGCGTATTTAGTTGAAATTAAAGATGAAAATAATCGTTTATTAGAAGAGCTTTCAAGAAAATCTGTATCATTTGAAGGAATCGAAGTGCAGTCACAGCGAACCCAAGATGAAGTTCACTTTTCTAATCGCCCCACAATATCAAAAACAAAAGTAGCGAATTTATATAAGCAAACACTAAAAACAGATGAAACAGAACGAACATTAAAACCCTTATCTATAAAAGAACAAGTTCATCAACTTTATAGTGATGGAAATTCAATTGAACAAATTGCCAAAACGTTAGAAAAAGGGAAAACAGAAATTGAACTTATGCTAAAATTTCGTAGTGAATAGGTTGCGATGGTAATTGATATATGGTATATTATCAAATGGTGTTAATACACACGCATTTGGATGGTGACAAGTGGTCCTTACGAAGTTAAGGTCTTGTGCACTAATTGAAGAATGCGGAGGGAAATCAAACCAAACCAGGAGGAAACAAAAAATGTCAGTAATTTCAATGAAACAATTACTTGAAGCAGGTGTCCACTTCGGTCACCAAACTCGCCGTTGGAACCCAAAAATGAAGAAATATATTTTTGTGGAACGTAACGGAATCTACATCATCGATCTACAAAAAACAGTTAAGAAGCTTGAAGAAGCTTATGACTACATGCGTCAAGTAGGTGCTGATGGTGGTAAAGTTCTTTTCGTTGGTACGAAAAAACAAGCACAAGATGCAATTAAAGAAGAAGCAGAACGTTCAGGCATGTACTATATTAACCAACGTTGGTTAGGTGGTACATTAACAAACTTCGGTACAATTCAAAAACGTGTTAATCGTATGAAAGCGATCGAAAAAATGGAAGAAGACGGTACATTCACTGTTCTTCCTAAAAAAGAAGTAGGACAACTTAAAAAAGAGCACGAACGTCTTGTTAAATTCTTAGGCGGTATTCGCGACATGAAGGGTATTCCTGATGTAATGTTCATCGTTGACCCACGCAAAGAGCGTATTGCTGTTGCTGAAGCGATTAAATTACACATCCCAATCGTTGGAATCGTTGACACAAACTGTGACCCAGATGAAATCGACTATGTTATTCCAGCAAATGACGACGCGATCCGTGCTGTTAAATTATTGACAGCTAAAATGGCAGATGCGTTAATGGAAGCTAGACAAGGTGAAGAACTTGCTGCTCCAGCTGCAGAAGTTGCTGCTGAGTAATTCACATGTATGATAAAAGGTGATAAGCGGCTAAACCCCTTATCACCTTTTTTTGAGAAGTAGATACTAGTTGTTATTTGATAGGAGGAAACAGTAATGGCAGTTACAGCACAAATGGTAAAAGAGTTACGCGAAAAAACAGGCGCAGGTATGATGGACTGTAAAAAAGCATTAGTTGAAACAAATGGTGATATCGAAGCGGCTATTGATTTTTTAAGAGAAAAAGGTCTTTCTAGCGCAGCTAAAAAAGCGGATCGTATTGCAGCAGAAGGTACAACTTCAATCTTAGTTGATGGCAACGATGCTGTATTACTTGAAGTGAATGCTGAAACAGATTTCGTTGCTAAAAACGAAGGATTCCAAACATTAGTAAGAGAATTAGCTGAGCATTTATTAGCTACTAAGCCTGCATCTGTTGAAGAAGCTAATGAATCTAAAATGTCTAATGGACTTTCTGTAGCGGATCATATTTCAAATGCAATTGCAAAAATTGGTGAAAAAATCACTTTACGTCGATTTGTAGTTCGCACTAAGACTGACAGTGATGCATTTGGTCCTTACCTACACATGGGTGGACGTATTGGCGTATTAGTTACTCTTGAAGGTTCAACAAACGAGCAAGCAGCTAAAGACGTTGCAATGCACGTTGCTGCACTAAACCCTCAATTCATTTCACGTGACGAAGTTTCTGAAGAAGAAGTTGACCGTGAGCGTAAAGTTTTAACTGAGCAAGCTTTAAACGAAGGCAAGCCAGAAAACATTGTAGCTAAAATGGTTGAAGGTCGTCTTGGTAAATACTTCGAAGAGGTTTGTCTATTAGATCAATCTTTCGTTAAAAATTCAGATCAAAAAGTACGTGACTTCGTTAATTCAACTGGCGGAACAGTAACTGAATTCGTTCGTTATTCTGTTGGTGAAGGAATCGAAAAACGTCAAGATAACTTTGCTGAAGAAGTTATGAGCCAAGTTAACAAAGGGTAACTAATACTAAAAAGTTGAAGAGCGTTAGGAATGCTCAATTATAAGTAATAGATTGAGCTGCGCTTGAAACTGGATTTCCAACAATTATACGATTTTAACTAGGGAGCACGATTTTGTGTTCCCTATTTTTCAAGAAAAAAGTGTGATGGAGGATACCAATGAGCAAACCACAATACAATAGAGTTGTACTAAAGCTAAGCGGTGAAGCATTAGCAGGAGAACAAGGTTTTGGTTTGTCTCCTCAGATAATCAAATCTGTAGCAGAACAAGTGAAAGAAATAGTAGAGTTGGGTGTAGAAGTTGCTGTTGTTGTTGGCGGTGGAAACATTTGGCGAGGTAAAGTGGGCAGTGAAATGGGCATGGACCGTGCAACTGCTGATTACATGGGAATGCTTGCGACCGTAATGAACTCTTTAGCTCTTCAAGATTCTTTGGAGAAATCTGGAGTAGAAACTCGCGTTCAATCATCAATTGAAATGAGACAAGTTGCAGAACCCTATATTCGTAGAAAAGCAATTCGACACTTAGAAAAGAAGCGGGTCGTAATCTTTGCAGCAGGAACTGGGAATCCTTATTTCTCCACAGATACAACAGCTGCACTTCGAGCTGCTGAAATAGAAGCCGACGTAATACTAATGGCTAAAAATAATGTGGATGGGGTTTATTCAGCTGATCCTAAAACAAATAGCGATGCGATTAAATATGATGACTTATCTTTCTTAGAAGTGATTCAACAAGGCTTGCAAGTGATGGACTCAACTGCTTCTACTTTGTGTATGGACAACGATATTCCACTAATCGTATTCTCAATAATGGAAAGTGGTAATATTAAGCGAGTAGTTGAAGGCGAGAAAATTGGTACAGTAGTTAGGAGGAATTCTATATGACGAGAGAAGTAATTAATCAAACCAATGAGAGAATGACTAAGGCAATTCAAGCATTAAGTCGAGAACTATCGACAATTCGTGCGGGGCGTGCAAGTTCTTCACTACTTGATAAAATTTTTGTCGATTATTATGGTGCTCCAACACCTATAAACCAAATTGCCGGTATTGCAACTCCTGAAGCTCGGTTACTTACCATACAGCCGTATGATAAAACTGCTTTAGGAGATATCGAAAAAGCAATTATGAAATCAGATCTTGGCATTTCACCATCGAATGATGGAACACTTATTCGAATTGCAATTCCTGCTTTAACGGAAGAGCGACGTAAAGATTTAGTTAAGCTGGTTAAAAAAGAAGCAGAAGAAGCTAAAGTCGGAATTCGTAATATTCGTCGTGATGCAAATGACGAGTTGAAAAAGTCAGAAAAAAATGGTGATATTACGGAAGATGATTTACGTGGTTTTTCAGAAGATGTGCAAAAGTTAACGGATGATCATATCGTAAAAATTGATCAAGTAGCTAAAGATAAAGAAAAAGAAATTTTAGAAGTTTAATCGCTATAAATAGGTTATAACATTGCAAATCCATCTACTTCAAATGCTTTATCCGAGTGTCCAATGACGTAAAGGGCAATCTTTTGAATGAACACCTTACGTATTGAACTTTTTTAAACGAAAGGCGTCCTAGATAATGGGACGTCTTTTTTTTGTTACAATGGACAAAATGGATGTGTTTTTTGATATGATAAGAATGAATATGTTCCGAGATGTATGTAAAAGTGGAGGATCCAATATGTTGAATAAACTCATTCGGCGAAAGCCCGAACGACAAGAACAATCAATAGCGGAACGTGTTTCGCTTGCCAAAAAAGAAATAATGCCAACTCATATTGCCATTATAATGGATGGCAATGGTAGATGGGCTAAAAAGCGTGCCCTACCTAGAGTAGCAGGGCATCATGAAGGTATGAAAACCGTTCGTAAAATTACAAGACTTGCTAATGATTTGGGTATCAATGTATTGACTGTATATGCGTTTTCAACAGAAAACTGGAAGCGTCCTAAACTAGAGGTAGATTTCATTATGCGATTACCGGAAGAGTTTTTAGGTACATATTTACCTGAGCTTATCGAACAAAATGTTCGAGTAGAAATGATGGGGAACGATATAAATTTACCACCCCATACACTATCTGCTGTTAAAAGAGCAATGGAAGCNACGAAAAACAACACGGGGCTTATCTTAAATTTCGCACTCAACTATGGGAGTCGAGCAGAAATTACACAAGCAGTTCAACAACTAGCAAAAGAAGTACAAGAAGGTAAAATTAATCATACGGATATTACTGAAGAAATGATTGCTAAACATTTAATGACATGCTCACTTCCAGAACCGGATTTACTAATCCGAACGAGCGGTGAAGTTAGATTAAGTAACTTCATGCTGTGGCAATTAGCCTATACAGAATTTTGGTTTACAGATACGTTATGGCCTGATTTTGATGAAAGTTGTTTATTAGAAGCAGTTGAAAGCTATCAAAATCGAAATCGTCGTTACGGAGGTCTGAAAGGAGAATAAACAATTGAAACAACGAATACTTACTGCACTAATCGCGGCAGCATTCTTTATTCCTATCGTCGTCGTAGGTGGACTTCCTTTTACAATACTCGTTTATGCAATGGCAGCAGTTGGCTTATATGAAATCCTTAGGATGAAAGGTTTATCTCTTTTCTCTATTCCAGGATTGATTTCTTTATTTGCTTTGTTTGTTTTTTTAATGCCAAACGAATGGACACTCTACTTAGTTGATCTTACAGGGTACACAAAAATTGATTTAGCACTAATTTCGATTCTAATTTTATTAACGTATATTGTGGTTGTGAAAAATAAATTCACTTTTGATGATGCCGCATTTTCAATTCTAGGTGCACTTTACCTAGGAATTGGCTTTTTTTACTTTATCGAAACGCGAATGGCCGGTATCGAGTACGTTATTTTTGCCTTAGGAATTATCTGGACAACTGATTCTGGGGCGTATTTTACAGGAAAAAAATTCGGTAAGAAAAAACTTTGGCCAGATATTTCTCCAAATAAAACGGTAGAAGGTTTTATAGGGGGAATTGTAACGGCCATTGTTTTTGCCCTTTTATTCCAATTGCTTTCACCATTTCCAATTTCATTTTTAGCATTAATTATTGTCACGATTATCGCCTCAGTATTTGGACAAATAGGCGATTTGGTTGAATCTGCACTTAAACGTCAATACCAAGTGAAGGATTCAGGGAATTTATTGCCTGGTCATGGTGGGATTTTAGACAGGTTTGATAGTCTATTATTTGTTTTACCGTTATTACATTTCTTGCATTTTGTTGGATAAGGAGATTGAAATACATGAAGAAGCATATAAGTTTATTAGGCGCTACAGGCTCGATTGGTCTCCAGACGATTGATGTCTTAAAAGAACATCCAGAAGAATTTAAACTTGTTGCGTTTTCTGCAGGCCGTAACATGGAAAAAACGAAGGAAATCATTCGTGAATTCCATCCTTCTCTTGTATCTGTACAACATGAAGATGATGCTCGTATGTTAAAAATAGAGTTTCCTTCGATCGATTTCTCTTACGGGGCGAAAGGTTTAATTGAAGTTGCAACGTATAGCGATGCAAGTGTGTTAGTCAATGCAGTTTTAGGAAGTGTTGGATTAGAGTCCACATTAGAGGCGATTAAGCAACAAAAAACAATTGCATTAGCGAACAAAGAAACACTAGTCACAGCTGGACATTTGGTGATGGCTGCAGCAAAAAAATACAACAGCGTAATTTTGCCAGTTGATAGCGAACACTCCGCTTTGTTTCAGTCAATGAATGGTGAAAAGCAAAATCAAATTAGCAAATTGATATTAACAGCATCTGGTGGGAGCTTCCGAGATAAAACGAGAGAAGAGTTAAGGAATGTTACGAAAGGTGATGCATTAAATCATCCCAATTGGTCAATGGGGGCTAAAATAACAATTGATTCTGCAACAATGATGAATAAAGGATTAGAAGTGATTGAAGCACATGTGTTATTTAATATTCCATATGATGATATCGAGGTTGTCTTACACCGAGAAAGTATTATTCACTCCATGGTTGAATTTCAAGATACGAGTATTATTGCTCAACTTGGTACGCCAGACATGCGTGTACCAATCCAATATGCTTTGTCGTATCCAAATCGCTTACCAAGACAACATGCTAAAAGGTTAAATCTAGTTGAAATTGGGAAGCTTCATTTTGAAGAGATGAATATGATTAGATTTCGTGCTCTTCAGTTAGCATACGATGCTGGTAGAGCTGGAGGAACAATGACGACCGTTTTAAATGCAGCGAATGAAGCCGCAGTTGCCTTATTTTTGGAAGAAAAGATCAATTTTTTACAGATTGAAGAAATGATTGAGAGAGTAATGAACCAACACGAAATTATCTCTGTGCCTGATTTAGAAACGATTTTGCATGTGGATGCTCAAACAAGAAAAGACGTTCAAAACATGTTAAAATAAAGAAAGACTGAAGATATCATAGCGCTGGATAAGGATGGGATTAGATGGAGACAACCATTGCTTTTATATTAATATTTGGATCGCTCGTATTTTTTCATGAATTAGGTCACTTTATTTTTGCAAAACGTGCAGGAATTATGGTGAGAGAATTTGCGATTGGGTTTGGTCCCAAAATTGTAGGGCTGACCAGAGGCGAGACTGTATACACATTACGTTTACTCCCTTTAGGCGGTTATGTCCGCATGGCTGGAGAAGATATGGACACTGTTGAACTTCAACCTGGGTTCCGGGTAGGTCTAATTCTTAATAGAAACGAACAAGTAACAAAAATTGTTTTAAATCAAAATAAGCAACAACCAGATATGTTGTTCTTAGAAATTGAAAGATCCGATTTAGAAAAAGGCCTATGGATTGAAGGGTACGATGAAGAAGATCGTCTTGTTCGCTATACTGTTTCACGTAAAGCTGTGATTTCTGAGAATGGCAAAGAGACTTTAATCGCTCCCTATAATCGTCAATTTGGATCGAAATCACTTGGTAATAGAGCAATGACTATTTTTGCAGGTCCTTTATTTAACTTTATCTTAGCATTCTTTATCTTTTTACTTATTGGGCTTACCCAAGGTGTGCCAACGTATGAACCCGTAATTTCAGGTGTTACAGAAAATGGACCAGCTTTAGAAGCCGGAATGCAAAAAGGTGACCTTGTTACGAAAATTAATGGGGAATCAATCGATTCATGGCAACAATTAGCTGGTAAAGTACAAGAAAGTGCTGGAGAAGAACTATCTTTTGAATATGAACGTAATGGAGAAGTTATTAATTCAACGATTATTCCAAAAACGATAAAAGATAAAGACCGGTCTTATGGTCAAATTGGTGTCATGTACGAGAGTCCTGTAGAGAAAAATCCTTTAAAAGCGGTTGCTTTCGGAGCAGAACAAACCTATACATGGTTTGTGAAAATCATTGAACTCCTTGGCATGCTAGTTACAGGTCAATTTACAATAGATGCATTATCTGGACCTGTCGGTATATATAAAGCTACTGAAGAAATGGCGCAGCATGGAGTCTTTAATTTAATGAATTGGGCTGCAATTTTAAGTATTAATTTAGGAATCATGAATTTACTGCCATTGCCAGCATTAGATGGCGGAAGATTATTATTCTTCTTGTTTGAAGCAATTAGAGGGAAACCTATTGATCGTCAAAAAGAAGGAATGGTTCATTTCGTCGGGATAATGTTGCTAATGGTCTTAATGGTTGTTGTAACATGGAATGACATCCAACGCTTTTTCTTTTAAGTAGCTGATGACTTTACTAACATTTAAAGTTGAATCTTATCTGTTCAATGTGATGGTGATATTCCGGAAATAGCTGCTCTTTCCAGCGAGTTAACCTGTTCGGGTTATCCCCCATTTAGAAATAGCGAGCGTGGAGGTCTATGTACCGCCCGCTTGTTTATGTTTCTACATAGCTATGCTGGCTTTGAAACATGGAAGTACGTTTCATCGGGAATCAACATGATAATTTTATTATTAAAACTAAAAATTTTTGAACTAAAATACGTATTTGTTTGAGGAGCTTATTTATTTATGAAACAGAGCCAAACCTTTATACCAACGCTGCGTGAAACGCCAGCGGATGCTGACGTCAAGTCACATCAACTTTTACTTCGAGCAGGTTTTATTCGTCAAAATACAAGCGGTATTTATTCATTTTTACCACTTGGGAAACGTGTTCTTCAAAAGGTTGAAAACATTGTTCGTGAAGAAATGGATGCCATTAACGGTGTTGAGGTATTAATGCCTGCTATGCAACAAGCAGAATTATGGCAAGAAACAGGTCGTTGGTACTCATATGGGCCTGAACTAATGAGACTGAAAGACCGTCACAATCGTGACTTTGCGCTTGGAGCAACACATGAAGAAGTAATCACATCGCTTTTACGAGATGAAATTAAGTCTTATAAAAAATTACCTTTAACACTTTATCAGATACAAGCAAAGTTTCGTGATGAGAAACGACCACGATTTGGTTTGCTCCGTGGTCGTGAATTTCTAATGAAAGATGCGTACTCCTTTCATGCTACTCGTGAAAGTCTTGATCAAACATATGAAGATATGGTGCAAGCGTATACGAATATCTTTACGCGCCTTGGTTTAGATTTCCGTGCTGTAATTGCCGATTCTGGTGCAATTGGCGGGAAAGACACGCATGAATTTATGGTGCTTTCTGAAATTGGTGAGGATACAATTGCGTACTCTGATGCGTCTGATTTTGCGGCAAATATTGAAATGGCGGAAGTTAATGTTTCTTATGAGCAATCTAAAGAAGAATTAAAAGAAGTAGAAAAAGTCAATACGCCTAACCAAAAAACAATTAGCCAGATTGCAGATTTCTTAAAAGTAGACGCCGAGCGTTGTATCAAGACTTTAGTTTTTAAAGTCGACGATGAATTCGTCTTGGTACTTGCTCGTGGAGACCATGAAATTAATGACATTAAAGTGAAAAATGCANTACAAGCTAAAGTGGTTGAATTTGCTACAGAAGAAGAAACGAGTAACTTAATGAAATGTGAAGTTGGNTCACTTGGACCAGTAAGAATTCCAGTTGGCTTAAAAGTATTGGCTGATCATGCAGTTGCAGCAATNCGAAATGGTGTTTGTGGTGCTAACGAGCCTGGTGTACATTTAATCAACGTGAATCCAGAACGAGATTTTGCTGTTGATCATTATGAAGATCTCCGTTTTATTATGGAAGGAGATCCTTCTCCAGATGGTAAAGGGACCATTGTTTTTGCGAAAGGGATTGAAGTCGGTCACGTTTTTAAATTAGGGACTACCTATTCGGAACCTATGAATGGTACTTTCTTAGATGAGAATGGACGATCACAACCATACATTATGGGATGCTACGGAATAGGTGTATCACGTGTAATGGCTGCGGTAGCAGAACAGTTTCAAGATGAAAAAGGATTTATGTGGCCAGCCGCTGTTACTCCATATGATGTACACTTAGTTCCTGTGAATACGAAGGATGAAAATCAAGTAGCATTAGCAGATGAACTCTATAAATTGATGAAATCATATCGTTTTGACGTATTGTACGATGATCGGGCAGAACGTGCAGGCGTTAAATTTGCAGATGCAGATTTAATTGGATTACCAATTCGACTTACTGTTGGTAAAAAAGCAGCCGAAGGCATTGTAGAAGTGAAAATTCGCCAAACTGGTGATTCATTTGAATGGAATAAAGAAGAAGTCATTGATCATCTTCAAACGTTCTTTCGCACACTAAATGCATGATAAGAGAGGGAAGACCGAGTTCACTGGTCTTCCTTTCTCATTCTTATAAAGATAGGAGGCGTATAACATGAGTGAAACAATTGATGCTAAAAGACGGTTACAACATTTACTCTTGCAATTACAGTTAACGGATGATCAATACATACCATATTTTGAATCTGCATCATTACAAAGATTGACAGTCCACAAAAAAGAACGAGTTTGGAAGTTTCATGGTTCAAGTAGAAAACGTACTTCCATTTGAAGTCTTCCAACTTCTACAAACTAGACTTCGTGAGAAATTTGCAGGAATTGCAGATGTGAAGTTAGTGATTGAATGTACAAACAGTGATGTGAGTGCTGATTTAATTTGCAGTTATTGGCCGGTTATATTAGAAGAAATTGACGATATGTCACCACCGCTCCGTAACCGACTGTTTTCACAATTACCCAGTTTTAATGGACAAACTGTCCTTTTTACCTGTGCACTAGAACTAGAACATCGCACTTTGAAAATGAAATATGCAGAAAAAATTACCGCAGTTTATGCTTCCTATGGATTCCCAGTGATGCCAGTCGATTTTAAAATTGTAGAAGAAGCAGCAGAACAAGCACAAGCACAACAAGCTTTCATGGAGCAACGTCGTCTTGAAGAAGAAGAGCTTGGTAAAAAAGCATTGGCAGATATGCAAAAACGTGATACAGAACGTGCATCCTCATCTGGACCTACACTAAATGGTCCCTTCCAATTAGGTGTAGCAATAAAAGCTGGTGAGCCAATCATGGAAATCAAGCAAATTCAAGATGAAGAACGTCGTATCACCATTGAAGGATTTGTTTTTGATGTAGAAGTAAAAGAGCTTCGTAGTGGTCGCTCTTTATTAACGATTAAAATGACAGATTATACAGATTCAATACTCGTGAAAATGTTTTCTCGTGATAAAGAAGATGCTGAACTCATGACTTTGTTAAAAAAAGGGACATGGTTAAAAGTAAGAGGATCCGTGCAAAACGACACTTTTGTTCGTGACCTTATTATCATGGCGCAAGATATCATGGAAATTCGTGTAGATGCTAGAAAAGATACGGCAGCTGAAGATAACAAGCGTGTTGAACTTCATTTACATACACCGATGAGTCAAATGGACGCAGTATCTTCTGTAGATGCTCTCGTTAGCCAAGCAGCAAAATGGGGTCATCCTGCAGTAGCCATTACAGACCATGCAGTTGTTCAATCATTTCCTGATGCATACGCAGCAGGGAAGAAGCATGGGATAAAAATTATTTATGGATTAGAAGCCTACTTAGTTAATGACGGAGTACCAATTGCTTATGAGGAAGAGCATCGCTTATTGTCCGATGCGACCTATGTTGTATTTGATGTGGAAACAACAGGTTTGTCAGCTGTATATGATTCAATCATTGAGTTAGCTGCGGTAAAAATAAAAGACGGAAATGTTATCGATAAGTTTGAGAGTTTTGCCAACCCGCATCATCCCTTATCAGCTACTACGATTAATTTAACTGGTATCACGGATGATATGGTGAAAGATGCTCCAGAAATTGATGATGTGATTAAACGATTCCACGACTGGATTGGAGACAGTATCTTAGTAGCGCATAACGCATCTTTTGATATGGGCTTTCTATATGTAGGGTACAAAAAATGCGGACTTCAAGATACGGTACATCCAGTTATTGATACATTAGAATTAGCAAGATTCCTTCATCCAGAAATGAAAAATCATCGCTTAAATTCATTAGCAAAAAAATTCAATATTGATTTAACGCAACATCACAGAGCCATTTATGACTGTGAAGCAACTGGTTATTTATTATTGATTTTATTAAAAGAGGCAGATCAAAGAGGAATCACGTTCCATGATGAATTAAATCATCAAACAGGAAATGGTGAGGCATATAAACGTGCTAGACCTTCTCACTGCACATTGTTAGCAACTGATGAAACCGGTTTGAAGAATCTTTTTAAACTAGTTTCCTATTCTCATATGAATTCATTTTTCCGTGTTCCACGTATCCCTCGATCTGTATTGGTTAAACACCGGAAAGGTTTACTCATCGGTTCAGGATGTGATAAAGGTGAAGTGTTTGAAGGACTAATGCAAAAATCGCCAGAAGAAGTGGAAGATATCGCTAAGTTTTATGATTACCTAGAAGTTTTTCCGAAGGAAGCTTATTCACACCTAATTGAACTGGAATTAGTACGTGATGAATGGAATTTAGAAGACATCATTCGAAAAATGGTGAAACTAGGGAAGAAACTATCACTTCCAGTTGTTGCTACAGGCAACGTTCATTATGTGAATGAGAATGATGCGATATTCAGGCAGATACTAATCGGTGGGCAAGGTGGGGCCAATCCGCTCAACCGTGCAAAACTGCCGAAGGTCCATTTCAGAACGACGAATGAAATGCTCGATGCGTTTAATTTTTTAGGAGAGGAAACAGCTCAACAATTAGTTGTTGAAAACTCTAATAAAATTGCAAATTTAATCGGAGACATCAAACCAATTAAAGACGATTTATACACGCCGAAAATCGAAGGTTCCGATGACGAAGTTCGAGAATTAAGTTATTCAATGGCTAGACAAATCTATGGAGAAACATTACCTGAAATTGTAGAAGCACGTATTGAGAAAGAGCTAACTTCAATTATTGGTCATGGATTCGCAGTTATTTATTTAATATCTCATAAGCTCGTAAAAAAATCGTTAGATGACGGTTATTTAGTCGGTTCAAGGGGATCGGTTGGATCTTCATTGGTTGCAACATTAATGGAAATAACTGAAGTAAATCCTTTGCCACCACATTACATTTGTCCGAAATGTAAACAAGCTGAGTTTTTCGATGATGGTTCCGTTAGTTCAGGATTCGATTTACCAAACAAATCATGTCCAACATGCGATATACCTTATACAAAAGACGGGCAAGACATTCCGTTTGAAACGTTCTTAGGCTTTAAAGGAGATAAAGTCCCAGATATAGACTTAAACTTCAGTGGCGAATATCAATCAATTGCCCATAATTACACGAAGGTATTGTTTGGTGAAGATAATGTCTATCGAGCAGGAACAATTGGAACAGTAGCTGAAAAAACAGCTTATGGGTATGTGCGTGGTTATGCAAATGATCATAACTTGACCATTCGCGGAGCAGAGATAGACCGTTTAGTTCTTGGTTGTACTGGAGTTAAACGTTCAACAGGACAACATCCAGGAGGTATTATTGTTGTACCTGATTACATGGACATTTATGACTTCTCACCAATTCAGTTCCCTGCAGATGCGCAAGATTCAGAATGGAAAACAACACATTTTGATTTCCATTCCATTCATGACAATCTGTTGAAATTAGATATTCTAGGTCACGATGACCCAACAGCAATCAGAATGTTGCAGGACTTATCAGGAATAGATCCAAAAACCATTCCAACAGATGATCCAGAAGTGATGAAAATATTTAGTGGTACCTCATCACTTGGTGTAACAGAGGAGCAAATTGGCTGTAAAACAGGAACACTTGGTATTCCAGAATTCGGTACACGATTTGTTCGTCAGATGTTAGAAGAGACAAAGCCATCAACATTTTCAGAACTTGTTCAGATTTCAGGATTATCTCATGGTACGGATGTATGGCTTGGTAATGCACAAGAATTAATTCAAAATGGAACATGCCAGCTATCCGATGTAATCGGATGTCGAGATGATATCATGGTGTATTTAATCTACCAAGGACTTGAACCGTCTTTAGCGTTTAAAATTATGGAATCTGTCCGTAAAGGGAAAGGGTTAACACCGGAGTTTGAAGCTGACATGCGTTCAAACAATGTGCCAGTATGGTATATCGATTCTTGTAAGAAAATTAAATACATGTTCCCTAAAGCTCACGCAGCTGCCTATGTTCTAATGGCCGTTCGGATTGCATACTTTAAAGTGCATTTCCCGATTCTTTACTATACAGCTTATTTCACAGTCCGTGCTGCCGACTTCGATTTGCATGCAATGACAAAAGGTTCTATATCGATCAAAGCCAAATTAGATGAAATTAACGCAAAAGGGTTGGATGCTGCACCTAAAGAACGCAGTTTGATGACCGTACTTGAAATCGCGCTCGAAATGTGCGAACGTGGGTATCATTTTAAAAAAGTTGATTTATATCGTTCCCACGCATCAGAATTCATCATAGACGGAATGGGACTTATTCCGCCGTTTAATGCAATTCCAGGACTAGGAACCAATGTTGCCAAAGCAATAGTTGAAGCTAGAAAAGCTGGAGAATTTCTTTCAAAGGAAGACTTACAGCAGCGTGGACGGGTTTCGAAAACATTGATTGAGTACATGGATACTTTAGGATGCCTAGAAGGAATGCCGGATGCAAATCAGTTGTCCCTTTTCTAATCAGTACGAAAGTGAAGGTGTCGTGCTAAATGGTGCATGCCGATTTACTTACATGATTTGCACGGTAAGGTAGAGTATGTTATGATTTATATAACAATTTGTTGATAGGAACGCGACAAAAGAGTGGGATTTCCCGCTCTTTTCTGTTTGTTATGTCGAAAACAATATCCGGCAGGAGGCATGTATGAGCAAAATAATAATTGAAATAGAAAAGCTTGTGAAGCCCATTGTTGAAGAGTTAAATCTTGAATTAGTGGATATGGAGTATTTAAAAGAAGGTCGTGATTGGTTCTTGCGTATATATATTGATACCCCTCAAGGTGGAATTGATATTGAACAATGCGCACTTGTGAGCGAGCGTGTCAGTGAAGTTTTAGACGCGAATGATCCAATTGAACAAAACTACTTTTTAGAAGTATCATCACCAGGTGCTGAGCGCCCGTTGAAAAAAGAGCGCGATTTTGAAAAAGCTGTTGGGCAATATATTCACGTCAAAACATATGCTGCTGTTGCTGAACTAAAGGAAAATGAATTTGAAGGACATCTTCTTTCCTATTCTCCAGAAGGTCTTGAGATAGAAGTGCGTGTTAAAACAAGAAAAATTAAAGTCCATCTGACAAAAGAGAAAATTGCATTTGCTCGATTAGCAATTAAATTATAAGCATAATGTAAATTTAGGAGTGAGGAAAAATGGGTAGCGAGTTGCTTGATGCATTAACGGCACTTGAAAAACAAAAAGGCATTTCTCGAGATGTTTTAGTTGAGGCAATTGAAGCTGCGTTAGTGACAGCTTATAAACGGAATTTTAACCAAGCGCAAAATGTGCGGGTGGATTTGAACTTAGAAAATGGATCTATGCTTGTATATTCACGTAAAGACGTTATGGAGGAAGTGTTAGATGAACGACTTCATATTTCTTTAGAAGATGCTCGTATGATTAATCCTTCTTTTGAACTCGGGGATATTGTAGAACAAGAAGTAACGCCTCGAAACTTTGGCCGTATTGCTGCTCAAACTGCAAAACAAGTTGTTACTCAACGTGTTCGCGAAGCAGAGCGTGGTTTGATTTACGAAGAATACGTAGATCGTGAAGAAGACATCGTGAATGGGATTGTTGAACGTCTAGATGCACGTAATATTTATGTGGGTTTGGGTAAAGTTGAAGCAGTTCTTCCTGTTAATGAACAAATTCAAAATGAGACTTACCATCCACATGATCGCATAAAAGTGTTTATTACCAAAGTGGAGCGTACAACACGCGGACCTCAAGTCTTTGTATCTCGTACACATCCTGGTCTATTACGTCGACTATTTGAAATGGAAGTCCCTGAAATTTTCGATGGCATTGTTGAAATTAAATCAATTGCACGAGAAGCGGGAGATCGCTCGAAAATTTCTGTGGTCGCTCATAACGATGAAGTAGATCCAGTCGGTTCATGTGTTGGTTCAAAAGGATCTCGTGTTCAAACGATCGTCAATGAATTGAATGGTGAAAAAATTGATATCGTAGAATGGTCAGAGGATCCAGTAGTATTTGTTGCAAATGCTTTAAGCCCATCTAAAGTATTGGATGTTCAGGTTAATGACGATGAAAAATCAACAACAGTTGTCGTTCCAGATTATCAACTTTCCCTGGCAATTGGTAAGCGTGGACAAAATGCGCGTTTAGCTGCGAAATTAACAGGTTGGAAAATTGATATTAAGAGTGAAACAGATGCACGTGAATTAGGCATATACCCATCTTCTAATGTGAGCAATGATTTTGAAGATGAAGAATATGATAATGAAGAAGAGTACGATGATACAATCGATTTATACAAAGACGACGAAGAATAAACAAAGAGGGTGAATTCTGATGTCGATTCAAAAGAAAGTACCTTTGCGAAAGTGCTTGGCTACAAACGAAATGTTTCCTAAAAAAGAAATGATTCGAATTGTTCGCTCAAAAGAAGGCGAAGTTACTGTGGACTTGACAGGTAAAAAGGCTGGCCGCGGTGCATATGTTTCTAAGTCTGAACAAGCGATTGAAATAGCAAGAAAACGCAAAGTCTTAGATAACCAATTAGAAGTGAAAGTACCTGATCATATTTACGATGAATTAATAGGAATCATTTCAAAAGAAGGTTTAAAATGAATCCTGAACAGGCAATTTTACAATTAATAGGATTAGCTACACGAGCAAGGAAAATAACAACTGGTGAAGAGCTAGTGGTAAAAGATATTCGAAGCAATAAAGCGAAAATCGTATTACTATCTACTGATGCTTCACATAACACCAGCAAAAAAATTAAAGATAAATGTAAGTCTTACAACGTTGAGTTGCATGAATTCGGTGATCGATATGATCTCGGACATGCCACTGGAAAAGAGGCCAGAGTGGCACTCGCCATTATAGATGCCGGTTTCGCGAAAAAACTGTCCGGCCTTCTCAACGAAATAAACCGGGGGTGACCTAATGACCAAATTACGGGTTCATGAATATGCGAAACAAATTAATAAAACAAGTAAAGAAGTTATCGAACAACTAGGTAAGCTGAATGTACAGGTGACTAATCACATGT
>JGI24024J18818_10000167_pt1 | contig 21459 bp, 21 predicted proteins | sample Cruoilmetagenom2_FD_18818 | JGI IMG/M metagenome (IMG submission 18818) | reverse complement strand
CTCAAACAGCTTGCAATTTTTAACGCCAGACTCATCATGAATCTTTCTCCAAAATTGCTCGATGTCGCTCACAAAAGACTTTTTACGAAACCGTCAACATTATTTTCCCCATGAAATTGGCCGGTTGAAAAAATACCCAGACGGTTCGAATGATCCATTGGATCCTATTCAGGGCAAACGCATTTGAATCCCAATAGAGAGAGAAACACACCGTCGCTTCGCCGTACCGAAATCAAATGCGTTCACCCTGGGACCCTATTCCGCGCAGGTTGACATTGTATTTTTGTTGATCTATGATTTCAAAAAATTTTGAGGTGAATGTCATCGAAATCATATCCACTGTAACGGAGATTCAGGCGCGTTCTGATCGTGTTCGCCGTCAGGGAAAGACCATCGTTTTTGTCCCCACCATGGGATTTCTCCATGAAGGCCACCTGTCCCTGGTGCGGGAGGGGAAACCTCATGGAGATGATCTGGTGGTGAGTATTTTTGTAAATCCGACCCAGTTCGGCCCCGGTGAAGACTTAGAAACATATCCCAGGAATCTTGAAAGAGATCTTGACCTGCTTCGAAAAGAAGGCGTTGATGCAGTATTTATCCCGGATAGCCATGAGATATACGGAGACAGATTTCAGACCTACGTCGAACTGGAGAAACTGCCGAATCACCTTTGTGGGAATTCGAGGCCGGTGTTCTTTAAGGGCGTTGCGACCGTCGTCGCCAAACTGTTTAATATTGTCAAACCCCATGTGGCCGTTTTTGGCCAGAAGGACTATCAGCAGTTTGTGATCATACGCCAAATGGTGCGTGATCTTAATTTTGATATCACCGTCATCGGAGGGCCCACGGTTCGGGAACCTGACGGGCTTGCCATGAGTTCCCGAAATACCTACCTGACACCGGAACAGCGGGTGAGTGCTCTGTCCCTGTACGAATCCTTGATCAACGCACAGACGCTTCTGGAGAGCGGAGTTCGAGATGCAGCAGGAATTATCGACTCGGCAACAGATCTGATACAATTTCATCCGGATACCGAAATCGATTACATCGCCGTCTGCGATCCGGAAACCCTGGTTGACGTCGAAACCATCGACAGGCCGGTACGGATGGCCCTTGCAGTCAAAGTAGGAAAAGCCCGCCTCATTGACAATATGCTTCTGAAGCCATAAACTTACCTCGATGTATCCGAAGACGCAGCGGTCTGCTTAAACTCGATTCGGTGCCGTCTGTTCTCATTTTAGGCTTATTTTTGCACGAAATTTATCCGACTCTGGAGGATTGAACCTTAAAAAAAAACGGTTAGATTTCGAAGCGACCATAAGGCGTGCAAAGCTCGAGCAGGGAAGAAAAAAGCGCGTGTGGTTAAAACCTCAAAAATAAAAGGCCAACCAATGAATGCAAAGACGTACGCGGAGATCAATCTAGACCATTTGATTTACAATATCCGTGCCATCCAACAAAAGGTCTTTCCGTCGGAGATAATTCCGGTGGTAAAAGCGGATGCCTATGGGCACGGTGCTGTGGCCGTTACAAAACATCTTGTGAAGGCCGGTTTTAAACTTTTTGCGGTGGCAAAGTTTCAAGAGGCCATGGAATTACGGGAAAGCGGAATATCTCAGCCGATACTAATTTTTGGGAGGCTGTTTCCGAATGAAATTCCAGAGGCTATTAAGGCCGGTTTCAGAATCACCCTGTTTGGTGAAGCGGACGTCCGCTGGATTGAAAAAGCCGGCCAGGAAAAACCGGCCGACGTCCATGTGAACGTTGAGACCGGTATGGGAAGAATCGGTGTTTTTCTGGACCGGGAACCCGCTTTCTTCAATGCTCTATTGCAGTCAAAACACTGTATTTGGGAAGGACTCTACTCACATTTTTCCACCTCGGATGAAAAGGACAAGACATACGCAAACCTTCAATTGTCCCGATTTCAGAAGATACTTTCCCGTTTGAAAGAAAAAAATCAACAACCGCCTATAATCCACATGGCCAACAGCGGTGCGGTTTTGGATATGCCGGAAAGCACGTTCAAAGCTGTTCGACCCGGTATATTGCTGTACGGTCATTACCCCTCATCAGAGACGTCCCGATCGATAACACCCAGACAGGTGATGACCTTGAAAACATTTGTGGCCCATATACGGAAAATCCCGACAGATTTTCCGGTGAGCTACGGCAGACGATGGATATCAAAAACCCCCACAACCATCGCTGTACTGCCGATCGGTTATGCAGACGGAATTCGTCGCGACTTGACGGACAAAGGTGAAGTTCTCATCAAAGGAAAACGGTACCCAATGGTTGGCCGGGTGACCATGGATCACGTCATGATCGATGTGGGCAAGGACCCGATAAACCCCGGAGACCCAGTGATTTTATGGGGTGAAGGGGTTCGGGATTCCATTCAGCTCCTGGATGTTGCAGAAAAAATAGGAACCATAACGTATGAGTTGACCTGCGGCGTATCCAAACGCGTTCAGCGCATCTATGTTGGAGATCAATGACGGAGAACGAACTCAGTTTTGCTTCGCTCTGCGGTTGGAATGGCGGCGTGATGGAATAACGGGATGTGGAAGGAAAATTATTTTGTATCTTGCCCAAAAGAAAATTGAGGGNCGAACGCATTATGCCATCCGTGAATCCTACCGTCAAAACCGTCAGTTTTTAAGCCGGGATTTGTTCGATCTGGGAACCGATCCGGCCCGTTTCATCGTTTATCCAGGGGGCAATTCTTTTTACATCCACGAATCCATCGAAGAACAGCTGAATGCATTGAACGTTTATCCGGAACACCATGAGGTGGAAGATATATTCTGGCGTTTTTTGGACCCGGACATCCAAAGGGCCCTGGAAACATTTCGGAACCGTCAGATGAACGCCAAAAGCCGTCGGGTCCCCAAGGCGGTGAAAACACCGGCTGTTAATCAATTTCATATTTTCGACCGGCGTCGAATTCTTTATCTAAAGTGCGGTCGAACCGACACGCGCAATATTACCAGGGCCCCCCGTGCCCTATTTCAAGTGCTCAAAGCCAAATCCAGAGATGAAATCGAACAGATGATCATGGAAATGGAGAGAATTCTGGTGGCCCGGGAACTTAAAACCTATGCGTATGCGATTTTTAATCTGCAGAATTTCTTCAACGAGTGGTTTGCCCGGACCGCACCGAAAATGCTGGACCCGGAAAAGGTGGATGAACACTTTATAGAGAAAATCTGCCGACTGAACGGCGATCCGGGATTTTGGGGCGGTATGGAATCCGGCGACAGGTTGCATGAATACCTGGTTCGGTATGTGCTCATGTTTTTCGATTACGATTACGCGCCTGGATCGTTTATTGAAGAATACATCCGGAATTTTATCAACAGTCGGAGGGATTACCGACCGCCGTTAAAATTCCGGAAGGCCGATTTGGATGAAGCCGGAGCCTTGTTCAAAGAGGCTCCGGCAGCATTGAAAAAAATGAGTCGTAAAGACCTGGTTCGACGCTACCGGCAGCGGGTTCAAAAACTTCATCCGGACAAAGGCGGCGACCCCGACAGGTTCATCAAACTGACTCGAGCTTACCATGAATTGATGAGGTCCAAGCAGTAGACAGATCTATCAATTTTCAATCTGTTCGATTATTCCATCATGGGAGATAATTTTCCCGTCTTGATTAAATACGACATTATTGTCGAGAATAATCAGGCCCGACGTTTCGATCACCCTTTGTTTGTATTCCCATTGTCGCTGTATCTGATATTTATGGAGTTTAAATTGCCAGAAAAGCCAGAGCAGCAGAAAAATCAAAATTCCGGACACAATCACGCCAAGTAAAATAAAAAGGTAAAACGCCGTCCTTTCGCCGATATGTCCCAACACCCTCAATATGGCATCGAACTTAAACAAGACAACGGAACTGATCCCCAGAATAAACAGACCGGCAAGGACCGGCACCTGATGAATTATGGAAAACAAAAATCTGAAGCTGTGTCCGAACCGTTTCAGTTTGGTCCCAACAAAGGAACTATCTTCCAGATCAAAGGCCGTCCGCTGACTGCCATATAAATAATAGTTGAACCCGATAATGATGAGACCCACGATAAACATCAGAACAATCGGGGCCATAAAGGATACGAAAAAATACTGTTTCCAGGGAAAGGGTCCTTTTTCGGGGCCGATGGAACCGATAAAATGGGCGATAAATATGACGAATTCAATTCCCGCGGTTAAAAGAAAAAGGGTGTCAAAATACTCTTTGATCTCTGTTTTCTCAAGAATAGAGGCGATACCGATCCTGCTTTTAACTCCACGATCTTTCATGAATTCATCCTTGCTGAAGAAATAACATGATAAAATAAGATGCCGTTATTAACAGACCGAAAAAATTTTAATATCCAAAAGTAGAATTTTTGTCAAACCTGTATTTAGATCCAAAAATTGAGTTGAAATTATCACCTTAAATAATCAAGCGTCACAGACCGATTCCTTTAAAAGATATTGTCGGTGAAATGTATCGAAAATCTTTTACATTGCCGGCACCGGGGGCGTCCAGGGAAAAAACAACCTTGCGCCGGCCTCGTTTTTGACTCGATTTATGGCGGATCATTAGAATTCTCCTTTATGTATCATGCGCATCGAACGCTCGATCAGGCTAATTCTGGCTTTTTCGGTCTTTTGTTCTCCGATATGAATCAGGGTGCCCGGGGAAGCTCCCATTGTCTTGGAACGTTTTTTTATAAATCTCGGCATGGCACAATTCCTTTACCTTATAAATGAGCTCTCAAATCCAGGTTGTTTGGGGATCTTGGGAAATCGAAGATCTCTGCAATTCAACGACGCGGGACCTTCGGTGTTTCCAATCATCATTTTTCAGCTCGAATGGATAAGATTTACTCGATGTTTAGATCGGGTTGTTGCCCTCTGAGCATCATCAGTTTAAGCTGACGTTTATCGTCGTTGGCCATATATAGGGTGCGGGATGGAAACGCGAAATCGATGTCTTCAGCTTCGAACTCTCGCAGGAGTTGAAGGCAGGTTTTCTGGAGCCAGGCCTGAAAAGCCCAGTAGTCCGGCGGGTGATACCAGGCAATCACCAGAATATTTAGGCTCCAGTCATTGAAGCCGTTGAAAAAGACCCGTGGGGGAAAATCGTCTTTCATCCCTTCATGGTTTTCAAGGGTTTTCTCAAGGATCTGTACGGCCTTTTCGACCTTGTCCGGCGGTGTATCGTAGGTAATGCCGATGTTCGTGAGCCATCGAATATAAGGTCTTTCTCCGATGTTCTCCAGAGAAGAGTTGACCAGTTTTTCATTGGGAATGGTCACCAGGTGGCCGGTAAGCGTTCGTATTCGGGTACTCCTGAAGCCGACGTTTTCAACGATTCCGTCGTATTGATCGATGGTGATTCTCTGACCCACCTGAAACGGTTTGTCAAATAGGATGGTGATGGTTCCGAAAAAATTGGCGATGGAGTCCTTGGCGGCCAAAGCCACGGCCAGACCGCCGATACCCAGTGAGGCCAGAAGGGGACCGATTTTGAGCCCGGTGAGGTTTTGAACGACAATAATACCGCCGATGACCACAATGAAGAGTCTGAGGGTTTTGCCGACAATCGGAACCAGCATGTCGTCGAGGGTACTTTCGGTGGTGACCGCCCATTTTTTCAGGTAAATGTCCAAAATCCCGATTAAAAGGAGGAAAAACCAGAACAGGGCGATAATCCCGCCGATATCGGCCGCTTTTTGTGCCACGCTGTGAACCAGATTGCTTCCGTCGGCCGCCAGAAAATGAACGTATAGGGGTGAAAGGGCGCCATAGATGCCGTACGACCAGATAAAAAGGGAAAGGGGTTTGGACAGGGCTTGAAGAAAGCTCTGCCGCCATGAAAGGGTCTCCCCATCTTCGGGCATTTTTCGAATTGCCGAATTGATCACCCATCGCAGCGCCCGTTCGATCAAGACCACCCCAAAAATCAAGAACAGACAAAAGAGCAATTTGAGCCAGGTAATACCAGCGAAAACCTCGGCGTCGATCCATTTGCCGAATTTGGATGAAGCCTTGTCACTCAACTGGTCGAGTCCTTTTCCGATGCTCTCGCCGGCTTTGTCCACGGTCTTGATTTTTTTGGGAGAAGGATCCGTATCGTTTTTAGCTTGGGTGTCAACTGTTTTTGGGGAAACTTCGCCTGCCGGCGGGTTCTGGGCTTGAACACCCCAAGGTGCGATTGTCAAAAGGATGATGCTAAAACACAGAAAAACGCTTACAATGTTCCTTCTTAATTGCATTTTTTTCCTTTGGGATCAAAAAAGGTTTCCATGATAATTTCTCATAAATTTTACAATTTTTTAACCCGATGAGCAACAAATTTTTCGACCTTTGCGCTTTTGACACGCAAAGGTGTTTATGTTAAAAATTCTATTTTAAGCTTTGTGTTCTTGAAAAACATGATCGTTATTCCAATCTGACCCTTCGGTGTTTAAATGCCCCAAACCTGAACAAATTCATCGGCCGGGGTAACGCTGTGGTTATTGACAATTTTTTTCCTTTGAGAGAGATTATAGGAACAACCATCAATTTATCAAAGGAGGAACGGAGCCGCTGAATTTAAAAAACTTTCCGACGCCTTATTTGATTAATATTTCCGTATCGCAGGACGATACGGTCCCCGACAACGAGAGTGAGTGAGAACAATGAAAATATTGAACGTTCGGTTCAAAAATATAAATACGTTAAAGGGTGAATGGGAGATTCATTTTGACCGGTCTCCCCTCAAGGAATCCGGGCTGTTTGCAATTACCGGCCCCAACGGATCGGGAAAGACCACGATTTTTGATGCGATTTCACTTGGAATTTACGGCGAGACCGCCCGGCTCAAAAATTCACCCGAGCAGATCATGAGCAAACAGACCTCCCGCTGCTTTTCGATGGTGACATTTTCAGTAAACGGGAATGTTTACCGCTCCACATGGTCTCTGCGCAGTGCCCAAGGGAAAACCCTTCCCCCGAAAATGAAACTGTTCGAAATGAACGGAAAAGAACGGCTGCTCGAAGATAAGATCAGCACGGTTCGCAACCGTATCGCAGTGCTTACCGGCCTCGATTTTAAGCGTTTCTCCCGATCGATCATGTTGGTTCAGGGGGAGTTTAGCGCATTTCTGAACGCCCTCGACAATGAACGCGCTGAAATACTGGATAAAATTGTCGGCAAAGACATATTTTCCGAGGTTTCGAAAGCCGCCGTTGAAAACGCCGAAGCAGCGGTTAAAAAACTTCAAGCACTCGAAGAAGAGATTCAGGATTTTCCGCTGATGCACACCTCGGAAATTGAAAATCTTAAGGAATCGGTTGAGCAGTTGGAAGAAGATTTTAATGAGGCCGATAAGTTAATTCTCATATTGAACGAAAACGAAGACCGGCGCAAACGTCACGACAAATTTCAAAAAAAATACCAGGAGAATCAAATCGCGATCGAAGAAGCTCGGCACCGCAAAAGCCAGATGGAATCGGATTTTCAGCGGCTAAAAAAGGCCATGGCTGCCGCACCTTTTCAAGAAGAAATGGACCGACTCGACAGCCGGAAATCCGAAGCGTCCAAACATTTGGATGCGCTAAAAGGATTTGAAAGAGAGATTGCAGATCTGGAAGATCGACATAACGGACTGAAGGAAATGCAAGGGATGCATGCCCTTGAACTGGATCAGGGGCAAAAAGCCTGGTTCCAACGACGAGAGTTGGTTGAAAAGACCCTGGAAATCGACGGGGAGATTGCGGCGGCAACCGATTCGGTTGGAAAATTGCTGGAACGACAGGCCACTGTTGAAGAAGAACAGGCGAAAATGTCTCAGGAACAGCAGGCCGTCGACCAGGAAATCGCAGAAAATGAAACCCGCCAAAAGGATACGGAACGATGGCTGGAGGAACATCCCGAATATGAAGAACTGGTGGAACGGATCCCCGTCATAAAAGACGGTCTCGAACAATTGCAATCGATCCGTCAGATAATATCGGCACACCCCGGTCAACGGAAGTCCGCTGTGAAGGCCGAAAGTAAAGCAGCTGCATTGCTGACGAAAACGGCTCGCAAAATCGAAAAACTCCGGAACAAAGCGGAGAAAGTCAAGGCCCGAAAGGCTGCACAGAACAAAACGCTGACAGCCCTTTTGGGCAACGGTACCCTAAAAGAGCTTGAAAAGATCTATGGCAGGCAGAAAGATCGGCTGAAGAACTATCGATCGATGCATACAATCGCCAAAGTATATGTCAAGAAGGAAGCCGGGAACAGGGACGCCTTGGAAAAGGTGCTGATAAAAGCCGAGGAGGAACACGCCGAGGTCCTGAAAATATTCGAACTGGAAAACAACCGCTTGTCCGTCATCAAAAATACGGCCAGGTTTGAACCCTGCAGAAAGCAGCTTAAAGAAAAAGATTCGTGTCCCCTCTGTGGTTCACAGGATCATCCGCATGTGACTGCTGGTCCGTCGTTTGGGACAGAAACAGTCGAGGCGCTTCAAGCCCAGGAGAATACGCTGAAAAAAATCCAAAATCGACTCAAAACTCTTTCGAACCATATTGCCGAACTCAAAGAGCAGTATGACTCTCTGGTGGAAATGCAGAAAGAATGGAATCTTTTGTGTCAGGCCACTGGAGCCGAATGGGCCGTCGGGGATCGGCATTCGGTGAAGACATCGATTCGGGCACTGAAAAAGGATATGCGAAGGCAAGGGGCCCGACTTAAAAAAATTCGAAAACATCATAAGAAGACCGGAAAAATTGATCAGGCCATTCAAAAGCATTCGGTAAAATTAACCGAAAAGCAAACTGTTTCGGACAAACTTCAAACTGATTTAAATATCCGCCGAAAGAGTTTGTCTTCACTACAACAGGAAACTCAGAATTTCAGGAAAACGGAAGCAGAAGTATTGCGAAACCTTCAACCGCATCTCGAGATGTTCAAAGAAAAAATTCCGGAACCGGGAACAGAGAATGAACTGAATCGGCAGCTGGAAGCAAGAAGGGTCGAATTCCTCGACCATCTCAAGACTCAAAACGAACTGAAAGAACAGGCCATTGGATTGAAAAACAGGTCCGAGGCATTGCCGCAGCAACTCGACCGGTTGAAAACGGAAGCCGATGATCTGGGAGGACGGATTAAAACCCGCCAAGGGGCTTTAAATGCGATAGAAAACGAAAAACAGATGACATTCGGAACCGGAGACCCGATTCAAGAAAAGCGGGAGACGGAAAAAAAGATTCAGACAGAGAAAGAAGCCGTCGAAACCATCCAGCAGCAAACTCAACAGGTGCAGCATGCTCTGACGGAAAAACTGCGGTTGAAACAGGTTGCAGAAAAAAAATACCGGGACATTCAAAAAGCATGTGAAGATCTTGAACAAAATCTTTCGAATCTGGCGGTTGCTTCGGGTTTCACGTCCTTGGCAGATGCCCAAAACAGCCGTTTGTGCCTCGAAGAGCGGCAGACCCTCGAGCACCAACAGGAAGCCATAGACTGCGAAATCGGCGATTACGCTGCGAATTTAGATGCGATACAAAAAGACTTTGACGAACACGGGATAACGGAAGCGGCGGTCGAATTTCCGGAAGACTTAAGCCTGCAGATTCAGGGAAAGGGAAGACTAAAGGATGAATTGAGCGAAGCGCTCACCGCCGCTTTGGATCGACTGGAGTATCAGAAAACGATGGAAAAAGAGTACGAGCTGAAGTTACGGGAAATCGAAGAACAGAAAAAAATGTGCGACCGATTACACGATGAAAAAGAGTTCTTTGAATCGGCCGGAGAGGCCGATATCAAAAATCGGACCCAAGAACTTGTTCTTGAACGTTTGCTCGAACACAGCAACCGGCAACTCGAAGAACTGAGCGGCCGTTATCGTTTGAGACGTTGTGAAGAAAACGGTCTGGGGTTGGAAATTGAGGATGTTTTTCATCAAAGGGAACGAAGATCCACCCAAACCCTGTCCGGCGGCGAAACCTTCCTGGTGAGCCTTGCCATGGCGCTGGGGCTTTCGGATATTGCCGGCAACGGCCGGAAAATAGAATCTCTTTTTGTGGACGAGGGCTTCGGTTATCTGGATGATGAGACCCTATACAAGGTCGTTTCCACGCTTAAAAATTTGAAAAGAAACGGTAAACTGGTAGGCGTTATTTCCCACGTGAAGCGCCTCGAGGATGAAATCCCAACCAAAATACGGATAAACAAGGTTGCCGGTGGGGTGAGTCGTTTAGAGGTGGTCGCATAATTTGTCCCGACCTAAACTTGATTTGGCAGAATCGTAAGGCGGGTCAATACATCACTTGACAGTTCGATTTTACAGGGGGATATTACAACCAATTGAGCCGACCTTAGAGTTCCAGAGATAGCATAAATCGCCACAACTATCGTTTGGCGATACGGGTATTATGGTATCACCAAAAAATTCAGGCTATTGATAGTTTTTTTTCATTCCAGGTATCTGTATCGGCAAAAGTAACCGGACGCCGGGAAGAAGCTGCAGTACATCATATTTTCTTAAGGTGGAAAAGTATACCCCGACGCCACAGACTTCCTGCGTTCCGTTTGAAAGCCTGGTTCGGCGATTATTGTCGTTCGATTCATTGATAGCGAGGAATTAAATACATCAGCCCTCTTTACTGTTTAAACTCCGGAGTAAGTTATCTCGATCCAGCGATCGCCCTTGAACAATCCATCGCCCCAGGTTGCCTCAAGATCAGCCAAGGGCCTGGCGGCGGCGGCCTCCTGGGCGGTTTTTCCTTCCGCTTTAAGTTTGCTCAAGCGTTCATAAGCGATCCCAAGCATCTGACGGTAACTTGCTAACTGTGCCTTATCTCCTAAGGGGCCGTGCCCTGCGATAATTTTTGTATTATCATCAGCTATCGCTAAAACTCTGTCGACAGCTTTAATCATCCCTTTAAGGGAACCCCCATGGGTAACGTCGATAAATGGATAGAAACCATTGAAAAATATGTCGCCGGCGTGGATAACATTAGCTTTCTTAAAATAGACAAAGCTGTCACCATCGGTATGGGCGTGGGGCACATGGATGGCATGGAGACTGTCGCCGTTAAGGTGGAAACTGATATCCTCTGAGAAAGTCACGACTGGTAAGCCTTCCCGGGAAGCAGCTTCCCGCTTCATATTGAACGCTGCGATAAAAGAGCCAGTGCTCAGACGCTCCCGCACATTATCGTGAGAAAAAATCAAGGTTCCGCTCTTACCCAGGTTCTCGTTTCCGCCAGTGTGGTCACCGTGGTAATGAGTATTGATCAGAAATTTGGGGAAATCACCGCCAACCGATTTGATGGCCGCTACAATTTTTTCCGTTAGAGGAGCGAACTGATCGTCAATTAAAAATGTCCCATCTTCACCGATGAACAAGCCGATATTACCGCCTTCTCCCGTAATCATGTATATTTGCTTCGTGACCGGGGTAGTCATGATTTTCACTTCCTCAGATTGTCCGGCATGTGCAAGTGAAATGAGCGCTATGATCAAAACACATAATACTGACATAATTTTACCATTCATTTTTAATCTCCTTACTAATATTGCATTGTTAGGTGTTAGGCGTTCAGCGTATCGAATGTCATTCATTTCAAATTCTTCCTTATATTCCGTGTTATCAGAGTTATAAATATGTGTAGAAAGATAATGCCACATTGTGGTGCTGTCAATTGGTTATTAAAAACTGAAAAAGGGCAAACCCTGTCAAATGGATTTGCCCTATTGAAAAACGATATCAAAATACTTTTAAAGTATTAAAAACCTGTCAGATATATTAGAAATCGCCACAATTATCCTTTGGTGATAAGGTATTGTGGTATCACAAAAAAATCAGGCACTTGATATTTGTTTGTCATTGCAGTTATCACCAAGCATGCCAGTTCAACAATCCATATCGTGATGTTGAATATCGAGTTGTTATAGAAGTTCGAGATTTGTAATTGTAAAAAGTATCTGACCGTCTAATTTTTATCAAGATGTCAAGTCAAGTCTGTCCTGTCACAATTAAGAAGATAATATCAGGTCAACTCGTTGGATTGGACCATCCTCTCTTCGAATTTGGGCTCCAAGATGCTTAAGGATTTTCAGCATTGAACTGTTCTCTGCCAGCATATATCCGATGAATTTACGAATTCCATTTTTGCGTGCTGAATGAATTAATAAATTCAGAAGTTCTGATCCCAGTCCTCGACCTTGATATGCATCAATTATTGTTAACGCAAATTCTGCCGTTTCAGGTTCGTCTTCTATTCTGATATATCGAGCGACTCCAATTCCAAACATGCCATCTTGACCTACAACATAGGCACACAAGGCCAAATGATTCTTGTTATCAATTTCTGTCAAATGCTTCAGCTGACTGTTTGAGAGACTACTTATAGGTACAAAAAATCGACAATATTTTGATTTGGCTGATAATTTCTCAAATCCAATCTTTAACTCCTCTTTGTCATCTTGGCATAACAACCGAATTAAAACGGGTGTNCCGTCTTTTAATCTAATTTCAATTGGGTAATCAGGCATTTTTATATATACCGTCCCCTCATTGTTATGGGATTAAAACTATATTTGTTTATTATGGTAAAAGATCCGGTTTACGGCGAACTCACTTTACAGGGCCCGCCGTGGAAGATGAGCGGAACCCCGCCACACTTTAAATGGATCTGCCGTCCTGTTGGTGCCGTCAATGAATTTATTTATCTTAAATATTTGGGGGCTTGGGAAAAACAGACTAACCGAGATTAAAAATGAGGGTATCCTTTAGTAAATTGCATAAAACTCTTCAGTCCTTTGTTTTTTTCTCTCTGTCTGCCATCGCAGAGAATTGATCAAAAAAAGATTTGAAGGGTGTAAAATCGGCCATGGTTGAATAATCGAGACCCATTTCAAGCCATTTTTTAAATGGTTCATCCACTGCATTCTTATGGGCAACGTATGTTGTGATCATTTGTTGTAAATATTTCTCAAAAAAATCTCCAAGAATATTATCGCCATATTGAATAATCAGGTGAAGCACGGGGATCGGTAAAAGAAAATTTTTATTTTTAGCTTCTTCCAAAATAATCTGTGTTAAAATAAAGGCTGTAACGTCTTCTTTAGTTTTTGCATCGATGACTTCCACATGACGACCCTGCCTGATGAGATCCGCCACCTGATTGAGCGTCACATATGCGCTCTTTTCCATGTCGTACAGCCGCCTGTTTGCATATTTTTTTATCTTTACTCTATTCGGCATATATTTTTCCTCTTGAACCCAAATAAAACCATAAGCATATTTGTGCCGTATTGCAACATATTAATCGTTTAATATATATGTTTACATGATACAAATACGATAAAAACCTTTTAATTACATTAATATAAGATATTTATAGTCTATCATCGAAAGTGAGCAGGGTTGAATAAAAATATGTTGCATTGCAAAAAAATATCTTGACAACTCTGATTTAAAGATTATAATTTAAATACAAATGGCAAAGTTTATGCTGCAAAATTAACTTTAACAGGGAGGATTATTAACATGGATCAGGCAATAATTGCAAAGCAAATGATCGATTTTCAAAAAACAATGTTTGACAACACTTTCAATGCCATGGTTATGGTTCAGGAACAGACAGAGAGAATGGCGACCACACTCCTGGATCAGGCCGCATGGATGCCCGCAGAAGGAAGAAATGCCATCAGTGGTTGGGTCGATGGCTTTAAAAAAGGGCGTGAGGACTTCAAAAAGGGCGTGGATGAAAACTTTAAGAAAGTGGAAGATTTTTTTATTTCATTCGACAAAGAGAAAAAAGCTAAAAAATAAGGAAAGGAAGCAAGCAAATGGAACAATTTAATGTGATAAAACAGATGGTTCAATTCAACAAAAATGCATTTGATCAAGGCTACAACGCAATGGATAAGTTGCAGAAACAGAATGAGAAAATGACAAATTCTTTTTTAGATCAAGCCACATGGCTGCCTGAAGAAGGGAAAAAGGCCGTGAATGAATGGATGCAGCTTTATAAAAAAGGTTGTAACGATTTTAAAAGGACAGCGGATCAAAATTATAAAGATGCAGAAAAATTATTTGCAGGTTTAAACAAATAAAACATAATCGTGGTTCACAGCTTTAGATAAAATCATGTCAAGGCTGTGAGCCACAGCATTTTTCGGAACATAAGAGGATAGAAACTAAAATGATGAAGTTGAACAGCAGCTCGAAAGACACAGAATTTCATGACATACTGAAGAAAAATGTTTCTGTATTCTCTCATCTTGTCAGTGCCTCACAAAACTATCTGACTGCTTTTTCCAAATATTCAAATGATTTCATGATTCCTTATCTCATCGCCACAAGCTATTTCAATGATGTGGAAAAACAAAAGCTTTGGAGTACTTCACCTTTAGAGAATGTTCAGTCCTACATGGAATTGTTGGCTTTTAATCTTGAGTTGGTCAGTAGAAGTGTCAGCAGCAGCATGAAGGCAATTACTCATTCGGGAAAAATGGAGATGGAAAACGCCATTGCCGCTGTGTTCAACACCCTTTTTTGTTCCGAAGGTGAGGACGTTGAAGGTTTTTTAGCCAGGCAAGCAAAAATGATGGATGTTATGGCCAACCAATATCCGCAGGCCATCCAGGACATTGAACCTGAATTCGGATTCCATTTCGAGCGGGAGGACAATAAAAAGATTGCCGAAACAGACCGGTTTATTCTGTATCAGATTCTTCCGACGGACAAAAAGGTCAAGGTCAATAACAGCGGGAAACCGATCATCATTCTTCCCCCTTATGTGCTGGGCGCCAATATTCTTGCATTTTTGCCGAATGAGAAGCGGAGTTATGCCCATTGTTTCGCCAACCAGGGAATCCCTACCTATATTCGAATTTTCAAGGATATCAGTACCAATGAAGCGGTCCAAGTCATGACCGGTGAAGATGATGCCCTTGATACCCAATTGTTCTGTGAAAAGGTAAAGGAAAGACATGGGAAACCGGTGACATTGAACGGTTATTGCCAAGGGGGATTTTCGGCCGTTTGCAATCTCCTTTCCGGTGAACTGGACGACCTGGTAGATGCACTCATCACCTGTGTTTCTCCAATGGACGGCACCCGAAGCCAAGGGCTTGCCGATTTTTTGAAAAATCTGCCCCAGCGTTTCAATGATCTGCTTTATGGAACCAAAACTTTGCCTAATGGCAACCAAGTGGCGGACGGCAAAATCATGGGCTGGGTCTATAAACTCAAAAGCATCGAAGATGAATCCCCGATAGCGGTATTTTATAGAGATCTAATGATGTTCGGTCGTCAGGACGGCACCAATGTTAAAATCAGTAAAACCGCGGCAGCCATCAACTACTGGCTGAACAATGAACGGAACGATCTCCCCATGGCAATTACTCAGATGAGCTTTGATTCCTATAATACACCCATTACCAAAGACGGAACGCTTCCGATCAAGCTGTTCGGTAAAAAACTGAATCTTAAACGACTCAAAGAAAAGGGAATCCAGTGGCTGATCTGTTACGGAGAGAGTGACGACCTGGTGGAAAAGGAAACAGCCCTTGCCCCCATCGACTATATCGACGCAGAAGTGACCGCTTTTCCAAAGGGTCATGTGGCCATTGCAACGTCGTGGTCTCATCCAAATTCGGCCTGTGCCCTTCACACCCGCTTCGGTAACAAAAACTATCGGGGACCTGTCCGGTATCAATTGGATTTGGATGCAGATTTCAACAGATCAACTGCCAAAAAATAGTAGGTTAATGTATACCAATGCCATTTTTAGGAGATAAACGCTATGGACAAAAATTTCCTTGAATTCTGGGGCAACTTTTTGATCAATACCGCAAAAGAGCAACAACGAATGGAAGACCTGTCCAAATGGATGCAGCAGGGCTTTAAGGGGTTTGATGAATTGACGGCCATGTTCAACAAATTTTACGGCCTGGAACAGATGGAGAGAGACACGCCTGCCTACATGGAAACCTGGAAAAAAGCTTCCGAAAATTTCATGCAATCCTTCAACGATTGTATAGATCTGATGGGCATGGTACCAAAAGACAAGCATATGGTGCTGATCAAAAAATACGAAGAACTTAAAGAAAAAGTTTCGGCCCAGGAAGAAACAATAAACCATCTGCGGCTGCTATTGGAAGAAAAAAAGACCGAATCACAAAAAGAACTGGTCCAAGGATTTCAGGATCTCATCGAAAAACAGAGTAAAGAGTTTCAGGAAACAATGGAAACGTTTGGCAGATTTTTCAAAACAGATACAAACAAATCATAGTTAGTAACAAATGGAGGGGTATTACCTGAATGCTGTGTTGAGATCGTTGTTTAATAAAGCTAAAATACTCCAAGGGGGGAAAGATATATGCTGGACATCAAGGGATCAGTTGCGGTTATTACCGGCGGCGGTGGTGGTATTGGCCTGGCTGTTGCTAAATACTGGGTTAAAAACGGCGGCAAGGTGGTTATCGCGGATGTGGCCGAAAAATTTCTGGAGCAGGCCGAAACTGAAATCAAAGCGCTTAATGGTGAAGTTGCTACAGTGCTCTGTAATGTGACCAAAGAAGATGATTGCGCCAGACTGGCTGATATTGCAATTGAAAAGTTTGGGCAAATCAATCTGGTTGCCCCCTTTGCAGGAATCATCAAGGATGGACTAATGCTTTCCACGGACAGAGAAACCGGGAAAGTTAATAGAAAAATGTCATTGGAACAATTTCAGATGGTGATTGATATCAATCTGACCGGTGTCTTTTTGACCGTTCGTGAATGCGTAGAACAAATGATCAACCATAACTGCAAAGGGCTGATTTGTCTGGTATCTTCCACCGGTTCTCTGGGCACGGCAGGTCAGATCAATTATTCCTCCAGCAAGGCGGCGATGTCGGTTATGCCCAAAGTCATTACAGCGGAGTTTTTCAGGCGCGGGCTTGCCGACAAAATTCGCTGTGTAGCCGTAGCACCCGGATATGTGGGAACGCCTATGGTAAAAGGCATGCCTCAAAAAGTTCTGGACAAAATTCTAGCGCAGGTCCCCATTGGACGTCTTGTTGAGCCGGAAGAAGTGGCTGCTTTGGTTGGGGATATCTATCGAAACGAAGCTCTGGCCGGAGATGTCTTTTATATCCATGGCGGATTGCGTCTGGGATCCAAGGGATAGAGTGCATCTTGATCGTCCCTGGTCATTGGCCTTAGCATACATCTGAAACCGTCCTGTAAAACAATCTCTTTGGGGTATTCTCCCAGCATATCCTCTCCTCGATTTAGTAACTTTTCAATAAACTATAGGTGATTTTATTTTTTGAGCGGCTTAGGAGGACTGACAATAGCCTCTCCATCTAAAACCTGGGTGCCCTCCTGATTCACACAGACGGTTTTTAACCGGACCCGGTTTTTCCCATCCATGATTTCTATCACTTCTACGCGGGCGGTAATGGTATCGCCAATTCGTACAGGCGCTAAAAATCTCAAATCCTGTTTAACATAAATGCTGCCTGTGCCGGGAAGTTCGTTTCCTATTACGGTGGAAATGAAACCTGCCGACAGCATACCATGGGCAATGCGGGTCTTGAAAAAGGTATTTTTTGCATAATCCTCGTTAATGTGGGCAGGATTAAAATCGCCGGTTATTCCAGCATATAAATAGATATCAGATTCTGAGACAGTTTTTGCAAACTCAGCCGTATCGCCGATGTTAAGTTTGTCGATGGTTTTTCCTATCATTTTAAAACCCCTTTCATTTATGAATCCTAATCTGGATCTGCCTGAGACGGAGAACCAAAAAGGAATTTTTTTTCACCACAAAGGCACGAAAAACTTAAAACCAGGACCTATGGCTCCATATATCCTCTTCCAACGATTTTTTATCCTCTTGCAGGCTGAGATACATGGAGGCATTTTGGATGGCCAGTCCACCGGTATGAGCCAGAGCATTCACCAGGATAATGACATCTTGAGGATACTTTCGTACGGCGTCACTATAAAGTTTCATAACGCCGATGACCTCTTCCCTGGACTTTATTGGAACACAAAGGATCGAAGCGATACCCTCTTTTAGAGTCTCCTCTCTATACTCGATCCGATCGTCAGTGGCCACATCTTCAACAATGATCGTTTCCCCTTTAAGGACCTGTGAAATGCTCTTTTCGGCAGATACTGGGCCTTTATTTATAAATTCTTCATTTAAACCATAGCTTGCAACAAGCTCCAGGTTGCCGGTTTCATTGTTCAATAGACGTATAGCCACCCCTTTCATATTGAGGGCTTCACATATTTCAGCCGACAAAATATGTAAAATCTTCTTTATGTCCAGAGTTGAGTTTATGCTGGAGGCTAGATTGAGAAACAGCGTCGAATTCTGATTGATCCGTTCAAACAGCCGGGCTTGTCCGATGGCGATTCCACCCTGTTCGGCCAGTGCAGTTAAAAAGTCTATCTCGTCTTGAGAAAAATCTCTGGGCTCACCTGTATAAAGGGATAGAATGCCAATGGCTTTATCCTTAACCAATACCGGAACAGAAAGGATGGAAGCGATTCCTTCAGTCTTTTTTGCCTCAAGGTTCTCCAGCCGGGAGTCTGTGGTTGCATCATAAAACTTAAGATATCCTCCCTTTAAAATTTCGTCTACGATTTTCTTGGCTCGTATGGGACTTGCATGCAAATAGTTTTCAGACAATCCTTTCTGAGCCATTGGAATAAACACATCCTTTTCTTCATCCGCCAGAAAGAGACACGCGGCTTTTGCATCCATGGTGTCGATGGCGCTATGGACGATCAAGTCCAGAAGTTTCTCTTTTCCCAGCGTTGTTCCAAATGCCTTGCTGATTTTGCAAAAGGTTTTAAAATAATTGTTTCTTTTGGTCATCGAATATCTCCTAACAAATCATTTTTTCTTTTTAGTTTTCAATGCTGCTGTTTTTTTGGGGGTCTTTTTCGCAACTCTTTTTTTCGCAGTTGCTTTTTTTGCTCCACGCTTTTTTTTGTCTTCATCCCTCTCTTTGAGCCAGCGAGCAATTCTGGGTACAAATTCCTTTTGGTACTTTGAACTCACATAAATACCAATATGGCCCGTGTCCAGACAAATATCTTCGGTATCCTTGCTGCCAACCTTACCTGTAAGCAGTTCACAGGCTTCTGGCGGGACAAGATGGTCATATTTTCCGTAATAATTCAAAAGGGGCATGGTAATTTTTTTTAAATCTACACGTTTTCCACCCACTTCCATTTTGCTCTGGATCAGCAGATTTTTCTGGTAACAATCTCGAACAAACTGTCGAAAAGTCTCTCCAGGTACATCCGGGCTGTCAAAGATCCATTTTTCCATCCGGACAAAGTTTTCTACGAATTTTTTGTTGGCCATATTTTCTATAAACCCCACATACTTGTCGATCATCAATCGGGCCGGATTAAGTAACAGAAAACCCATGTTCATGATATCTCCAGGAATATTACCGTAAGTATCTACAATACGATCCACATCCATATCCTTCATCCAGATATGCAACAACCCCTGGTTGGTATCGAAGTTTGTGGGAGTAACCGTGGTCACCATATTTTTAATTTTCTCGGGATGAAGGGCGGAGTAAATAACACAGAACGTACCGCCCATGCAAATGCCCATCAAATGAATTTTATCCAGATTGTGTTTGTCGAGAATAAAATCAACGATATTATCCATATATCCATTTACATGATCGTCGATGGTGAGATACTTGTCTTTGCGAGCCGGATAACCCCAATCGATCATATAGACGTCTATCCCTTCTTGTAAAAAATTCTGCACCACGCTCCTTCCGGGCTGAAGATCAAGCATGGTTTCCCGGTTGATCAACGCGTAAACTATCAGAAGGGGCCGTTTGAGTTGAATTTCAACGGTCGGCTTATAGTGCTTCAATTTTACCCGATCTTCTTCATAAACGACATCGTAAGGTGTGACGGCAATCTTGGTTTCAAGGGATTCAAGCAACACATCCGACGCTTTTTGAGCGCTTTCCCCGGCCTTTTCTGCCTCCTCGGCCAGTTTGGATAAAATTAGATCGACAGATATTTTGGGTTGAGCCATGAAATCACCTCCAATCCGATCCTGGATTTGAGATTTCGGATTTGACGACTAAACTGCTTGTTGCGCAATAAAATTTCAACAGGTCAGTCGATATCCTTATGAACGATTTTCAAGTTCTTTTATTCGCTTTTTTAAAAGGTAAATCTCTTTGTACAGTTCATCCATCTCCTTTTGCGTCGGAATAGGAAGTGTATACAGAAGGGTATCCTGCAATAAATCTTTTTTAGCTTCTGAAAATTCCGACATAGAATGTAGGGTTTTATTCAGGATTTTCGTGTATTCAGAAGATTGAAGCAGCGTCATGTAATTTCCTTCCAGAATTTTTATCCACATCTGGTAATACACTTTTGAATCTTTAGGAAGATTTCCTTCGTCCGCCAATGCCACCAGCTTTTCCTGAAGGACTTGGAAGGACTTTTCCATGGGTAAGGATAACAGACGCAAAAATTCAGTCAAATTGGATTGAAACATATTGAATTTATCCACAGAACGGATCATTTTCTCCTGATAAAATCGCGTTAATCCCAATTGTGGTATATTGAAAATTTTTCTCAACTCTGTTTCATAGAGTTTTGTCCACACTTTAAGGGCATCTTCGTCGAAGTTTTCAAACGTATACGATTTTGTAGATTCCTGAACTTTTCCGGCCCTTTCAAGCCATTGCTGTTGAAGATGAACAAAACTGTTCAGGCCGGTTTGGGCGATTTTCAAAAAGATTTCCGGAAGCATCCCGGTTTCTTTAAAAAGAGTTTTCATGGTTTCCGGTTCAGTGATAATCTGTGACCATGCTGTCCAGGTTTTTTGAGTGCTTTCCCATGATTTCTGAAACCGACTTGTTTTATCATCTCTTTTTGAATCTGGTGTAACACCACCGGCTTTATTGAAGGCGGGCCAAGTCGAGGCCATCGATTCCCAGAATGCTGTGGATGTTTTCATCCAGTCCGCAAACAAGGTCTCAGGCCCAGACTTGTTTTGTTCGTTCTCGTTCATTATTCACCTCAATCGGTTGAGCGCATAGAAAAGGAAAATGTTTATATCATCGAAAAAATTATCTAAAAGAATATCAAACAGTGATCCTTTTGATCATATCGCATTTTTAGAAATCTTGCTTTGTAAAATATATACCTTCCATCTATAGTCTGTGTGTTGGCTAAGGAAAAAAAGCCTTCACGTTCTGTTATGCGTAGAACTGACCTAATTATACCTCAAATGATTTAATAAGTTAAGGGGTATATATGAGTCGAAGTGCGAACAGTTTGACGAATCCATTATATATCATAACCTTTGCATACTGGTTTCTCAACCCGAAGTCAATTTATGTCGATTGATCTCATTATATTCACAGAAAATCAATAAGGGCAAACCCCGATAAAGAATTTACCCTTATTGAAAAACGATATCACA
>JGI24024J18818_10000166_pt1 | contig 21462 bp, 19 predicted proteins | sample Cruoilmetagenom2_FD_18818 | JGI IMG/M metagenome (IMG submission 18818) | reverse complement strand
TCGATAATCGGTATGCTTGGTCTTTCCGGGGTTGTGATTAACGATGGGATCATCATGGTCATGAATTTGAAGAAAGCAAAAAATATGGAAGATATTTTCTACTATGCCTCTAAAAGATTCAGACCGATCGTACTCACTTCTGTCACCACACTTATTGGACTGAGCTCACTGGTATTCTTCCCGACAGGCCAAGCTGCGATCTTCCAGCCTATGGCCATAGCCTTGGCATTTGGACTTGCCTGGGGAACTGTGCTAAATCTTCTCTATCTTCCGGTACTATATACCATACTGAATCAAAAGAGATTGGGAATATAAAGTTTTAATATAAATAAATATGATATAATCATTTCAAAATAAAATCTGGAGCTCCCCCTCTCATGAATGATCACAATCTAGATGACCTTATCATCGATACTATGGAACCTAAAAACGGTAAAGCAAAAAGTGTTTTGACTATTATTGCTCTACTGATAGTTGTTTTAATAGTTGCAATTATCCTTACAAAAATTATACTCAAAGACCCAAATGAGGGGAAAATTCCTGTAGATGACAATACAGAAATGATCAGTCCTGAACTTACACTGCAAAATGTCGGTAAGAAAAAAGAGCTTAAAGAAGAGACTAAACTTTCAAGCATTATTGAAAAAGAACTTAACGAGCCGGTTAAGGCCCCAGAAGTTAAAGAGGTAGTTGAGACAGCCAAGCCTGTACAAGCAGAAAAACCAAAAGTTGAAGTTGCCGAAATTAAAAAGCCAAAAGCTGAAATTGAACGTGTAAAGATCACAAAAGAGTTTGATCAGTCACCAACAGAAACAAAAACAAAACCTGAAGTTATAGAGACTCCAAAAGTAAAAGAAAAAATTGTGGTTCCTGAAGTAAAACCAACTCCAGTCAAAGAGAAAAAGCTTGAGACCATAACATCTGTTTCAGGACAAATATATTACATACAAGTAGGTTCATTTACCCAGACTCCAAGTTCAAGTTCAAGATTATTAAGCTCCATAAAAAATAATGGATTTAACTATAGAATTAAAACAGTAGGGAATGCAAAGAAAGTACAAATAGGACCATTCAAAAATAGAAATGCTGCTGATACTGCTCTTGTTAGAATTAGAGACCGTATTAAAAAAGATTCTTTTGTAGTTAAAAAGTAGAGTCTTTCATGCATAAAACAATTTTATTTGATCAGCTCACACCTGTTGCTCTCTACGGAAAGATAAAAGAACTTTTTCCCGGTGAGATCACTATGCTCTTTGAATCTATGGTTAACACCAGTGATGGAAACTTCTCTTTCATTACCATAGGTGCACAAGAGCGTTTATCGTATAAAAATAAAACAACATCTTATACAGATCTGTCCGGGACAACCAAAGAGTTAAAAGAAGATCCTTTTAGTTTTTTAAAATCATATTATGCAAAAATTGATAAAGAGGCAAACAAAAAGAGGGCATTAAAAGTTGGTTTCTCTTTTGTAGATGGTTTCATAGGCTTTATGGCATACGATATGGTGAAAGTTTTTGAACCGGTACTTGAAGAGAGTATGGATGACCTGCTTGATACACTTAATACTCCGGACCTTGACCTTGTACGTCCCAAGATCATTATGGCTTTTTCTCACAAAAGTGCAAAACTCACACTCATACTCAATGATGATTCTATGGAAAAAGCTCTTGAAGATATAGAAAATATTCTATATAACACATGTACACCTATGCCTATACAAGCTGTAAAGTTAGAGGGAGAGGGAAGCTTCAGTATTGATGAAGAACGTTTTAAAACTTTGGTAGATGAGTCTAAAGAGAATATTCGTTCCGGAGATATATTTCAAATACTTCTCTCAAACAGATATACACAAAAAGGGGAAATAGATCCTTTAAGTTTTTATAGAGTATTGCGTTCAAAAAATCCTTCTCCGTACCTCTTCCTGCTTGACTATGAAGATTTCTCTATCTGTGGCTCCAGTCCTGAAGTCATGGTAAGATTGACAGAGGGCGAAATACTTCTTCGTCCTATTGCCGGTACAAGGAAACGCGGGAAAAATGCAAAACGTGATAAAGAGCTTGAACTCGAAATGCTGGGTGACCCTAAAGAGTGTGCAGAACATCTTATGCTAATAGACCTTGGTCGTAATGATGTAGGTCGTGTGGCTCAAACAGGTACGGTTAAAGTAACTGATATGATGCGTGTAGAAAAATACTCTCATGTTATGCATATGGTTTCCGATGTAGAAGCCATGCTGATGGAAGGAAAAGACATGTTCGATCTCTTTGCCGCAACATTTACAGCAGGAACCATGACCGGTGCACCAAAAATTGAAGCAATGAAACTCATAGCAGACTATGAAGGGTTAAAACGTGGTTTCTACTCTGGAGCAGTGGGTTATTTCTCTTTTGACGGAAACATGGATTCAGCCATAGCCATAAGAACTTCACTCATTAAACCTGACTCTATTACGCTTCAGGCAGGTGCCGGTGTTGTTGCAGATTCAATTCCGGAATTAGAATACCTTGAAGTAAAAAATAAACTGGGTGCTCTGTTAGCAACTTTAAAAGAAATGGAAAATCTTTAGACGATGGCAAAAGAACTTTTTGCTATCTTCGGAAATCCAGTTTCTCACTCTAAATCACCCCTTATGCATAACCTCTCTTTTCAAGGTTTAAACTATGATGCATGTTATACACGATATAAACTTCAAGATGGAGAACAGCTCAAAAATACGTTTTTTGCTTTAGGACTTAAAGGTATCAACATTACAGTACCGCATAAAGAACATGCATTCAATGCATGTGACGAGCTTGACCCTTTTGCACAAAAAGTAGGTGCGGTCAATACTATCATTGAAAGAGACGGAAAACTTCATGGGTACAATACAGATGCTCCCGGTTTTTTAAAAGCGATCTCTAAATTTAAAAATAGTAAAACTGTACTCTTTTTAGGTGCCGGCGGTACTGCTCAATCCACTTCAACTGTTTTACGTGATAAGGGTTATGAAGTGACATTGCTCAACAGAAGTAAAGGTCGCCTGGAAAGGTATGAAAAAGAGGGTTTTGAGACATATACATTTGATGATTTCATACCAAAAGAATATGATCTTGTCATCAATATGACTTCAGCAGGTCTTGAAGATGACTCGCTTCCTGCTCCTGAAGATATCCTGAATTCTGTTATACCTAAGGCAAAGGCCTGTGTTGATGTGATCTATGGGAAAGAGACACCCTTTTTAAAACTGGCAAAGTCACATAACAAACCAACAAAAGACGGTTCAGATATGTTACTTTATCAAGGGATCATTGCTTTTGAATATTTTACAGACCATCAATTCACATTTGATGAGATAGAACCTCACATGAAAAGAGCATTCACTCTGTGAAGAAGTTTTTAGGTTTTCTCATTATCATTTTAGTGGTTCTGGCAACTACGATCTGGTTCAATCTGCCTAAACTCACTCCGTACTATACACAGTTAACAAAAACCCGTGTAGGACTTAATCTTGATCTTCAACCTAAAGCACAAAAAGAAGATTTCAGACTGGGGAACTATCAGTGGAATTCACAAAATAAGAACTGGCTGTGCGTTCACATCTGTTTAGTTTTACCTATCCTGCACAGACCAAAGCGTATGGAATNCCTCCAGAGACAAATGCCTGTTATGCCTGCCACAAAGACAAAACTCTGGATTCACTCCAGGAAAACCTGAAAGAGTGGGGAAAACTTGAGTGGGAGAAACTTGAAATCCCACAATTAGATATGCATTAGAATTAAATACGTTATTTGACATCAATTAACCTTTCGATATTACAATATGAGGAGTAAGAAATGCTACAAAACAGGAGTAATAAGATGATCAACATCCTTATGATAGAAGATGATCCGGAATTTGCAGAACTTTTAAGTGAATACCTTTCTCAATTTGACATTAAAATAACAAATTATGAAGACCCGTATTTAGGACTGAGTGCCGGTGTAAAGAAATATGACCTTATGATACTGGATCTTACACTTCCAGGAATGGATGGTCTTGAAGTGTGTGAGGAAGTTGTACGTAAATATGACATGCCTGTTATCATCTCTTCTGCTCGTTCTGACATTAATGATAAAGTACAAAGTTTTGAACTGGGTGCTTATGATTATCTTCCTAAACCTTATGATCCAAAAGAGATGTATGCACGTATTATGTCTATATTGAATCGTTTAGACAAAGGTGAAGGCAAAAATGCTTTGCCTCAAAGTGATTTTGAAATAAAAGGTGATACGATCTACTTTAAAGGTACTGCCCTCTCTTTAACTCCCGCAGAATTTGAAGTACTCTCTCTTCTGGTCAAGAATCAGGGTATCACTCAGTCTCGTGAACAGATCATCAATACATCAGGAACCATGAGCATTGATTCTCAAGGTAAAAGTCTTGATGTGATCATTTCCAAAATTCGTAGCAAACTCAATGACAACAAACGTATTCAAGCGGTACGAGGAGTAGGATATAAACTTGTTTAAAGGTTTCTCCTCCTTACGGAATAAGATCAATCTTGTATTTTCAATTACTTTTCTTCTTCTCTCTATACTGTTCATCTCTTCGATCAAATACGATCATGCAAAGTTTAATGAACGCAATGAAGCACATGAAAGGAGTATTTCTCACTACCTTTATGATTATTACCTTAAATACGGTAAAATTGACCAGGCTTACCTAAAAGCACAAAATGTATCTCTCATTACCGACAAAAGCAAAGTCATACAGATAGAACGATCCTTCAAAGAAAAGGGAAAAGATGCAGATTATGCTGTCGATACCTTTCGACTGCAACGTATTATTCTCATAAATAATGACCGATTCAAACTCTTTCTTGAAAATAAGAATAAAGCAAAATACCCAATAAAACGTATTATCGTTTTTACCATAGTTTTTCTCTTGATCATTATGCTGTATTTTTGGATCGTAAGAAGTCTTAGACCTATTTCAGACTTAAAAAACAAGATCAAGACCTTTTCGGAAGGTAACCTTGATATTCAGTGTAAAAGTGACAGAAATGACGAAATAGGTGAAGTTGCCAATGAGTTTGACCATGCAGTTACAACCATACGTGAACTGATACAGTCACGGCAACTCTTTCTGCGTGCTATTATGCATGAGCTTAAAACACCTATTGCAAAAGGCAGGCTCATGAGTGAAATGCTCTCTGATGAAAAAAGTAAAAAGCGGATGCACAGTATTTTTGAACGTCTGAATCTACTTATTGATGAGTTTGCAAAAATAGAAAAGATCGCCTCTAAAAACTTTGAACTTCATCTTCATCCCTATAAGATGAGTGATATGCTTGAAGCAAGTATTGATATGTTAATGGTAGAGAATCCTGGCAGACTCATTAACACAGAGATAAAAAAAGACTATATACTAAATGTGGACTTTGAACTTTTCACCCTTGTTATAAAAAACTTACTTGATAATGCCATAAAATACAGTACAGATAAACATATCACGGTCATTATCGATGAAGATAGAATAGAGATCATCAATAATGGTGAAGAACTCAAAGAGCCTTTGGAAAATTATTTTAAACCTTTCCATACGTCTAAAAGTGGTTTAGGTTTAGGAATTTATATTGTAAAAAGTATTTTAGATATTCATCATAGAGGATTTGAGTACAGATATGAAGAGGGGGAAAATATATTTGTAGTTATATAGAAACTTGAACCTTTAAATAGTCATGTTTAAAGGTTCTATAAAAAGATTATATTGTATCTGACAACATAAATGAAAGTTCCAAAGCTTGACTTGCATTCAGTCTTGGATCACATTGTGTATGATAACGACTTGCAAGACCTTCTGCAGTAATGGCACATGATGTACTACCTGTACACTCTGTAACATCATTTCCTGTCATCTCCAAGTGGATCCCTGCACCAATAGTCCCCATCTCTTTATGTATAGAAAAGAACTGCTCTACTTCTGAAAGAATATTGTCAAAATCTCTTGTTTTAAATCCACTTGAACTCTTCTCTACATTTCCATGCATCGGGTCACATGACCAAACAACATTTTTACCTTCATCTCTAACCCGTTTAAGAAGTTTAGGGAAATAATGTCTAATTTGACTCGCACCCATACGAACAATAAGGTTCAGTCTTCCCTCTTCATTTTCAGGGTTCAATGTATCTATCAGTTCTATAAGTTCATCTTCTTCCATACTTGGTCCAACTTTACAGCCAATAGGATTTTGAATTCCTCTGAAGTATTCTATATGAGCTTCTGTAAGATCTCTTGTTCTGTCACCGATCCACAACATATGCGCAGAGCAGTCATACCATTCACCGGTATCAGTATCTTGTCTCGTAAGTGCCTCTTCATAATTTAAAAGCAGTGCTTCATGTGAAGTGTACAGTGTCGTCTGGTGCAATTGTGGCATTGTATCACTGTTAAGACCACATGCAGCCATAAACTTCATAGAAGCATCGATCTTAGTACTCAATTCATCATATCTTTTTCCTAATGGATTATCTTTGATAAAATCAAGATTCCACTTATGCACTCTGTTAAGATCTGCCAAACCACCTCTTGCAAATGCACGTACAAGGTTCAGTGTCGCTGCAGATTGGTTATAGGCTTTCAACATATTTTTAGGGTTAGGTATTCTGGCTGTTTCGTTAAACTCAATACCGTTAATGATATCACCACGGTAACTTGGTAATTTAACACCATTTACCTCTTCAAGGTCTGAAGATCTTGGTTTAGCAAATTGTCCGGCAATACGCCCTACCTTAACTACAGGCTTACCTGTACTGTACATTAAAACCATATTCATTTGAAGCATAAGTTTAAAAAGATTCTTTATACTGCCTGCATTAAAGTCAGAAAAACTCTCTGCACAATCTCCACCTTGAAGTAAAAATGCTTCACCTCTTCCGGCTGCTGCCAGTTTCTCTTTTAGTTTACTTGCCTCACCTGCGAAAATAAGCGGTGGATAAGAGCTTAACTCTGCTTCTATTTTTTCAAGAAGTTCTTTATCTTGGTATGTTGGTTGTTGCTTTATGGGGAAATTTCTCCAGCTACTCGGTGTCCAACTCATTGTATATCCTTACTATGGGCGTTTACCCAACAAATTAATGCAATGATTATATCTTAAAATATATGAAAATTATATATATTAAAGCCCAATACTAAAAATAGTTTAAATTTTTCTATATTTTAGAAAGAAATGATGAAAATAATTACTTTTTCACATGGTGAATAAGCTGTGAATAACTCATATTAAAAAATAAAACCCCAATCTATGGGCAGTATAAAAGAGTGTTACTTTTTAGCAACAAATGTGACAAAATTTGCCCATTGAAAAATTGTATCCACAGATCTAAATCCTGCATCTTTACACATTTGTATATTTTCCTCTATCGTAAAAGGGATCAGTACATTTTCCAAAGCTTCACGCTTTTGAGCGATCTCATATTCACTGTAACCCTGCTCTTTTTTATAGTCATAATAGACATCGATCAACTCTTTATCTAACTTCTTATCTTCAAAAACTACTTTTTCAGAAAAGATAAAGATCCCATTATCATTTAAACCGTTATAGAGTTTTTTAATAAGTTCTATACGTTGCATAGGACGGATGAACTGCAGTGTATAATTTGCTACAATTACATCTTCGTTACTATACTCATATGTCAGCATATCTGCAAGTTCCAACTCTATATTTGCACCAAATGCCTGGCATTTCTGCTCTGCTCTGTCTAACATGGCCTGAGAATTGTCTAAACCTTTTAAAATCATTTTACTATCCATCTTACTGTGTAAATCAAGTAAAAATTTTGCAGTAGAAGAACCCAGATCAAGAACTTTTTTACTATCATCCTGTTCCGATAAGATCAATGAAATAACCAACTTTCTTACTTCATCATAAAACGGTACAGAACGGCTCAGCATATCATCAAAAACAGCAGCAACTGCTTCATCAAATTCAAACTTTTTTTCTATGGGTTTATTAAATACTTTATCTTGTTTCATTGTTATCTTTCATACTGCCATTTTATCATAAAATAAACCAATCTAGCTCAGTTGAAAATAATTGAATATATACATCTAAAACTAAGAATATAATTATATAATTATATAAACAAATATTATAGATATTTTTAATGGATGAGGATGGAGCAACTTACTGTACTAGTCGTTGATGATGATAGGATAACAACAGCCATACTCTCTCGTATGCTTGACTCTTATGCTGATAATGTCATAGTAGCATCAGATGGAATAGAAGGTCTTGCGCTATACAAAGAGCATAAACCAGAAATTGTACTCTCAGATATTAATATGCCACGTATGGGCGGACTTGAAATGGTCCAACAGATACGACAACTGGACGATCAGGTAAAAATAGCCATTTTTACAAACTTTGAAAAACGAGATATTCTTTTAAAAGCTATTCAATATGGTGTGAATCAATTCTTTTCAAAGCCATTTGAAGCAAAACACTTTTCAAAAGTTATACAACCCTTATGTGATGATGCAAGAGAAAAAAAACGTATTCGAGCAGAGCTTAACAGACAACAAAATATTTTACATGCCATCAATGAAATGTCTCACAGTTTTCTTCAACAAACAGATTGGACAAATGCCCTGCATAAGGAGCTGCTACTGTTAAAACAGGCTGCTGAAACTTCTGCTGTTTTTATTTATAAAAACAGTGAAGATCGCCTGTCAGCACAACAGCTTCTTACTATTAACGATAACCCAAAAGCAAGATGGAAAAAAAAGATACACTATAAAAAGAATTACTTTATGCGTTGGAAAAAAGACCTTGAAAAAGGTTTGGCAGTTAATGGGTGCATTAAAGATTATGATCAGGCAAAAAAGAGACTGCTACAGGCATTTTATATTGATTCATTATTGATCCTGCCTATTTTTGTCCATAACGAATGGTGGGGCTTCCTTGGTATTGGAAATAACAATAAACAAGCACTGACTGATACCGATGTGGAAATGCTCAGTACTGTCTCTTCCATTATCGGATCAGCTATCAACAACAATCGGAACCTAAAATCACTGGAAATGTCTTCAGCGGTCTTTGAACATACCATGGATGGTGTCCTCATAACCAATGCAGAAAACCGTATTGTCCATGTGAATGATTCGTTTGTAGATATTACAGGATACCAGGCATCAGATGTAGTAGGCAAAGATCCAAAACTCCTCAAATCCGGTACACATGATAAACACTTTTATGATCAGATGTGGGAAAAAATTACACTCAATGGATATTGGCAAGGGGAGATCACTAATCGTAAAAAGAATGGTGAAATATATATTGAATGGCTTTCTGTGAATGCCATTAAAGATAAAGATGGGAATATTGAAAACTTTATTGGTATATTTTCTGATGTGACACATCAACGAAAAGATGCACAGAACCATGCTTATTTGGCAACACATGATCCACTTACAGGGCTTTCAAACAGACTCTTATTGAATGACCGTCTTGAACATGCCATCGATCATGCAGATCGCTTCGATAAATGTGTAGCTGCAGTATTTTGTGACTTGGATGATTTTAAACCGATCAATGATATCTATGGACACTCAACCGGTGATGAAATCTTAAAAAATGTTGCCGATGCAATGAAAGATATACTGCGAAAAGAAGATACAATATGTCGCTTTGGCGGTGATGAGTTTGTTATTTTGGTTGAAGAACTTGAAAGTTTTATCTATCTTGAAAAAGTATTGGAAAAAGTAAGTAATATTTCAACTAAACCATTTAATATAGAAGGAATAGACCATTCTATTGGCATGAGTATCGGTACTGCCATTTACCCTAATGATGCAAACTCTGCAGAAGCTCTGTTAAAATGTGCTGATGAAGCTATGTATCGTGCAAAAAANAGCGGAAAAAATAAAATTGCATTCTTTCAAAACAANCCGTTAATATATGCTAGTAATAGAGCATTACTAAATAATTTAGTCTCTAATTAGTTTTTTTGCTTCTNCAATATCTTCTTGTATTTGAATACGCAGATCATCTAATCCATTAAATTTTTTATTTTCACGAATAAACGAAATAAACTCTATCCAGACTTTACCATTTACAATTCCGATATCTTCATCTAAAATATGTGTTTCTACTGCAAAACTTCCATCTGTAGTTACTCGGTGACCCAGAAAACTCACAGAGCTTAGCCACTCTTCCCCGATCTTGGTTCGTGTGGCATAGACACCTTCTAAGGGAAGTTGATAATGGTCTACAGAAAGATTTAGTGTGGGAACAAGTTCTTTTTTACCTAACCCCTGCCCTGCTGTCACATTACCGTCTATAGTATGCTTTCTACCCAGTAGTTTATTTGCCATTTCTACATTGCCTTCTCGCAAGTATGCTTTGATAGTACGGGAGTGAACAGGTATGCCTTCTATNCTAACTTCATCTACGACAAGCACTTCTTTATCACACAAGGATTGAAGCATCTCTGCATTACCAGNCTTAGCCTTACCGAAATGGAAATCATACCCCACAACGATCTTTTCCAGAGAAGGAAAATCTGCTTTCAATTTATTTACAAATGCTTTCGGGCTGAGCGACTTCACTTTATCAAAATGGTAAAAACAGCAAAATTTATCGGTATAGTATGAACGTTTAAATCCAGGTGTCAAATACCCACTGTTTCGTTCAATGATCACAATAGCATCTACTTTATCTATCAGTGTTTTATGTGCAATATGTAAGCCGTCAAATGAACCAATGGCTATGGATTTAATGTTGTTATTAAATTTCAATTTTTTCCTCGTAGGGTGTGCAATTGCACACCTTCATATAATTTATCATTTTTGGTNTGCAATTGCATACCCTACATCTTTACAAAATGATACAAATATTCTTGGTTTCCCTCTTTGCCTTGCACTTTTGAGAGTGCCTGATATTGGCGTTCCCAACCTAAGCTCAAAGCTTCAGCTTCAAATGCCTCTTTTCTTCTGGCAATTGCATCAATATCCTGAACTACTCCTCTACTGTCTCTCTTCACATCTTTACCCACTTCAAACTGAGGTTTATACAAAATGACAATATCAGTTCCAGTTTTAGCCAATCTATTTATATCATTTATAATTTGCAGTATGGAGATAAATGAAACATCACAGGTAATGAGTTCAAAAAGTTCATCACTTTTAAAATCTCGAATATCTGTCTCTTCATGTAAAGAGAGTTTTTCATTTTTTCTCAGTGAGATATGAAGCTGATTGCTTCCTACATCCACACAAGCAAGTGATCTTACTCCATTTTCAAGTACTATCTGGGCAAAACCACCTGTACTTGAACCGATGTCTAAAGCTTTTTTATCAGAAAAGTTTATAGAGTGTTCAGATAAAAAATTCTCCAACTTGCGGGCAGCACGACTTACATAAAACTTTTCATCTGCAACTTCAACAAGTGAGTTTTCATCTATCTTTGCAGAAGCTTTAGGTTTTTTNCCATCTACTGTTACATGCCCAGCTTTTATCGCATCATGTGCACGGTTACGGCTCTCAAAGTAACCCTCTTCTACTAAATATTTATCTAGCCTCATATTTTACCTTTCAAATACTCTAAAGTGATCAACGATCCTATAGGTTCTCAATACATCTTCCTCTTTCACGCCTGAATTAATGTTGTGCAAGATCAGTGGCTCACCGTGTTTATTGCTTTTGTCTGAACAGATACCAATGTGATCCAATAGCTTCGTTCTTCCCTTTAGTTTCCATACCACAATATCACCGGGCTTAAAAGAATCATTGACCCTGTAGCCACGTGCAATAAGGTATTTTTGTATATTCTTCACCCTTCTATGGTCAATATTGGGATCAAGTTTATCTGTATAGTAGAGCCCTTTATAACGTTTTGGGAATTTCTTTTTATCTCTGTAAATACGCTCTTGTAGATCAATATTTACACTTCTAAAAGCTCTCACTATGACATCTGTACACACCCCTTTGGAGAGAGAGATATCACCCATTGGGTATTTTATATATGCATATTCAGGATTATAAGTTAGTGTTTTACCTACCTGTGTTTGCGCAGACTTGACAAACCTGTCTGTATTGCCGGAGAACAACCAGGTACTAAGTAGTAAAAGCAGTACTGTGTATCTTAGTTTCATTTATTTTGCCTCAATATATCATGTAAATTTGCAGGTGCAATATACGCTTTTGTTCTACCTTCTTTATAAGGAGACAGTATTTTATATTCAAGTAATTTCGTTAAATATGTACGTGCTGTATTGATAGCAATATCATACTCTACAGCCACTTCATTTGCCTTAAATATTTTTCCTGGATTTTTTATAGCTGTTTTAATAATATCTTTTTGTATAAAATTCAATTTCTTCTTTAAGTCAGATTGACTCAATATAATATTTATTTCTTCATATGCATAACTCTGTGTTTCTAAATATTTATGTAACTCATCTATCGCTCTTAATATAACATCTATTTGATGAAAAATAAAATAATTCAAGTCATTATCATCTGCGTCAACATATTGATAAGCCTTACTATATTTGGCAGGAGCATCTTTAAGTAATTTACTAATAGAAATATATTCAAAATAATCATAGCCATTTTTTAACATAAACCAATAAAATAGAGCTCTAGCTGTCCTACCATTTCCATCTGAAAATGGGTGAATATAACCTATCATAAAATGTAAAATAATTGCCTTTATCACTGGATGCATAAAGTCTATACCCTCATGCTTAGTATTGGAAAAAACACATANAGCATTCATTCTGTCTACTATTTCTCCGTGTATTGGAGGCTGATATAAAANATTGTTATCTCTATCAGCGATATAGATTTCGTCATCTACTCTAAACTCCCCAGGNANAACGTTATTATGNGTAGTATTCACTGTGGCTATTCTATGAAAGCGTAAGATCATATCGATACTTAAGTCTTCATCTTTTTCAATCTGCAGTTCTTTCATAAGCAGATAATTATTGTAAATCATCTGTTCATCTTCAGTTTGAGGTTTTCTATTGGTCTTAATCATCTCTTTGGCTACTCTTCTTGTAGTAGATGCACCTTCAAGCTGTGAACTGTTTATCGCTTCTTCGATAGTAAGTGAAGATAATAAATAAGCATTTCCTATAGAGTCACTTGGCACTAAACCCACTCTTGAAAACTCCATTATCTGATAAAGTTTCGCTTGTACTATCTCTGGTACAGAATAATTAAAAAAATGATTGCTTTTATTTTGAAGACGTAATAATTTTCTACCATTTGTTCTTACTGATTTTACAGCATACCATGCTATCAATGGATTATCATTTTTCTTGACTCTCCACTTAAAATCTTCCCAATAAAGATACCTGCCTTTATCATCTACTTCTTTATAGTCAAAGTAATACTTAGAATATTCATTAGAAAAAATATCATACAAACCATGCTTAAATTGGAAAGGTACTTTTTCTATAAAATTTTTAGCCATATTTTTCCATAAATCAAATTTTAAATTTTGATTTATTATATCACAAATATGCTACTTTTCAACCTATACCCTTATTTACAGCTTATTCAAATTGATTTTTAACATATGATTCATATTATATGTCATTACTAAACTCAAATATTATGACAGTTTAAATTGCCTGTGGGGACTGAAAGTCCCCCACTTCCTTAGAGCATCCCTCTCATCTCATTTTCAGTGAGTGTATTCACACCCAAACTCTCAGCCTTGGTTAATTTACTGCCTGCATCTTCACCATACACAACAAAGTCTGTTTTTTTACTCACAGAGCCACTCACTTTGGCACCAAGTTTTTCAAGCATCTCTTTTACAACTCCACGACTTACTGACATAGATCCGGTCAATACTACCGTTTTATCTTTAAATGGATTTTCTGCTGCTTCTATTTTCTCTTCTACCGTGGGTTGGATCTCTTCAAATAGTTTCAATACAAGATCATAGTTCACACGCATAAACTCCAAAAGAGAGTTTGCCATCTCTTCACCTATGCCGTCTATGGCTACTATTTCTTCAAGTGTTGCATCTACAATGCCCAGTCCAAACTCTAAAGCCAAAGACTTACTTGCCACTTCTCCAATATGTTCTATGCCCATCGCAGAGATAAGTCTGTAAAGAGGTACACCTTTCGTATCAGCAATAGCTTTTAAAAGTTTGTTGATACGCTTCTCTTTAAAACCTTCCAAGCCTTCCAAGTCTTCAAATTTCAAATGATACAACCCTAAAATATCTTTGATCTTATCTTCTTTAACAAGTATTTCAACGATCTTGGAACCAAGTCCATCTATGTTCATGCAACCTTTTTTTGCAAAATGTATAATGGAGTTCACTATCCTGTCCGGACAATCCATATTTTGGCATTTAATAAGCGTTCCTTCATCCAATACTTCACTATGACAAGTAGGACAGACAAGCGGTCTTTCTATTGCGACCTCTGATCCATCACGTCTGTCATCTAATACTTTGGTGATCTTGGGAATGACATCACCTGAACGGATAAGTATCACAGAATCACCTATCATCAACCCTTTACGTTCTATCTCATCAAAGTTATGCAGTGTTGCACGGGATATGATGGCACCTTCTACTTCTACCGGTTCTACTTCAGCTACAGGGGTAATAACACCTGTTCTGCCTACCTGTAGGGTAATAGCATTGACTTTAGTGATTTTCTCTACAGCAGGGAATTTGTAAGCACACATCCATTTAGGTACTTTAACTGTATAGCCCAGGTCTTCCTGTAAATTCACCTCATCTACTTTAATGACCATTCCATCCATCATTACCGGTATCTCATCACGAAGGGCAATAAGCTTGTGGTAAAAAGCTTCTATCTCTTCAATACTATTACACTCTTGAGCATAAGGAGGTTCTAAAAGCCCTAAATCATAGATGAAATCCATTTTCTGTGAAAGTTTGGACTGTTCCAAAGTATTTTCACCCAAACCCCAAGGATAAAAGACCAACCTTCTTTTTGACGTTACTGAAGAGTCTAATTGCCTCAAAGATCCTGCAGCAGCATTACGTGGATTAGCAAAAGCTTGTTCACCCTCTTCGAGTCTCTCTTTATTGATGATCTCAAAATCATCTTTACGGATCACTACTTCACCACGTATCTCTATAAGCCCGTCATAATCAATACTAAGAGGAACTGAACGAATAGTACGTACATTATCTGTGACCTCTTCTCCCACAACACCGTCTCCGCGAGTGATGGCACGTACCAGTTTTCCACTTTCATAAAGAAGATTCATACTCGCACCGTCAAATTTTGGCTCACAAAAGTAAGTACACTCTCCGACATTCTTTACCACTCTGTCAAGCCACTCCTGCACTTCATCTGTGGTAAATACATCTTCCATACTCCACATACGTTTAATATGTTTGGCTTTTGAAAATTCATCACGTACTACACCCCCTACACGTTTGGTAGGTGAATCTTCTACTGCTTCATCAACATGTGCCGTTTCATGATCTAACACTTCATGGTAAAGCTTGTCATACTCTTCATCTGTTGCAACAGGATTATCATCCACATAATAAGCATGTGCCCATTTTTTAAGAATTTCAACTTTTTCTAAATAGTCTTTGTTTGTCATTTTTTGTAATTTACTTTCTCTTTTTTTCCATAAAATTTAGGCTCTGTACCTAAAATATATACATCCAAAAATGCCTTGCCTCGTGCCAGGAATTCTCTCAACATCATTTTATTTGCTGCTTTGGTCCCCTCAATATCTTTAGCGGCAAAACCAATTACTTTTTGTCCTTTGGCTTTTGCAATGAAAAGTGCACGTTCAAGGTGAAATTTTTGAGATACGATTATATAATCTTCCAGGTCAAAAACAGCTTCTGCTCTGACTACAGAATCCAAAGTTCTAAAACCTGCATAATCCAAAGATATATACTCTTTAGGCACCCCCGCCTTTATAAGATCTTTTTGCATTCTTGCAGTCTCATTATAATATTTTGTCTCATTATCTCCAGAAACCAAAATTGCTTTGATTTTACCAGCTTTCCAAAGTGCAACAGCAGCCCGTATACGATAGACGTAGAAATAGTTCTTCTTTCCTTTTGCAACATATTTAGCTGTACCAAGTAACAAAGCAGCCTTTTTTTGAGGCAAATCTTTGATCTCTGTATAGATATGTATATCAGATGTATAAGAGATATATCTATCCAGTAAATATCCTGACAATAATACTGTAAAAATCAGTATTAATATCCATTTAATAAACTGGAATATAAAACGCATTTTCTAACTTAATTTATTGAAAACAGCAAATGCCTGCTTATGTTCTACCACATCATGACAACGTACTATACTGGTTCCATTTTCCACAGCTTTTAAGTGAATAGCCAAAGTTCCAGGTAGACGTTCTTCTATTGAAGATGATACGATCTTATCGATCATAGATTTTCTACTTGCCCCTATAAGGAGTTCACATCCAAAATGTTTAAAATGATTTAGATTTTTGATCAGTGCAAGGTTATGCTCCAGTGTTTTCCCAAAACCTATGCCTACATCTAAAATAATGTTTTCTCTCATAAGCCCTAACTTTTCACATTTAGCAATACGCTCTTCAAAAAACTCACTCACTTCAACCATCACATCATTATATCTTGGATCTTCCTGCATTGTTTGCGGTGTTCTCTGCATATGCATAATACAAATTTTTGCATCGTACTTAACAGCTAATTTAATAATGTTTTCATCACTGGCACCAGTTATATCATTAACAATTTCAAATCCGGAGCTTAAAGCGTACTCCACAACTGATGACGTATAACTGTCAATGCTGAAAGTAGCTTTTTCATTTAAACTTTTCTCTTTGATCATATCACAAACAGGTTTGATACGTTTTAACTCTTCACCTTCACTAACCAACTCAGCTCCGGGACGGGATGAAACAGCACCAACATCAATGATATTTGCACCATCATGTATCATCTTTTCTATCTGAGTAATGGCATCCTCTGCCATAAATCTGCTTCCCTTAAAAAAACTGTCATCATTGGCATTTATTATACCCATGATCTGAACAGGAAATGTTTTTAAAGAAAGAAACTTTTTTAATTCATTAGCAATGGTTTTTAGTCCAAAAGGCTGACCCAACTCTTTTTTTGAGAGTATCTCCATATGTTTTTTACTTCCAATAAGTATGCAGTCATACGTAGGTTTTTCACACAGAATTACTCCACCTGGAACGGCAAGGTCAGCACCAATACTCAGAGCATCCTGTTTTAGTATATTGGCAGCAGGTGTTTTCAAGTCTTTAATGAAAAAATGGAACAACTCCATCTTCTTAGCCATAATACTCACACCGCCACTCTCTACACCAAGTTCTTTAAGCGCAGCCTTTTTATCTGCGATGTTTCCAAGTTTATAGATGTGCATAAGGGAAACTCCTTTATCTGTAACGCGGGAAGGAATATCCACGCTACATAATTTTATCGTTTTTTACGTGCTAAAAGCTTTAGAAGCAGAGTATTCAATACAAACTGAGGAGGAGAACCTACATCCAAAGCTATAAAAGCATTGGAAAAAAGAACAAGTGTTTTTTCATCCAGATCATAATTTTGTGAAGCTATTGTCTCTTTACTTATACGTTCAACAAGATGTTTCATTGCTTTTGCATCTGTACGTTTATGTGTCTGGATAAACTCATAAACCATACCCAAAGTAAGTTGTTTCAGATCCAGACCAAGAGGCTCTTCTTCGATTTCTTCACTAAGTACAATAACCGGTAAACGTGATTTGATCGTATCTAAAATAGTTGATTTAGTAGGGCTGATAATAATAAATTCTTTATTTTTAGGAGGTTCTTCTATCACTTTCAAGAGTTTATTTTGCACTATTGGAGAAAAAGTTTTTGCAGCAAGTATAATGATAGTTCTCTCTTCACTTGCCATATAGGCTTTTTCAATAGCCATCTTTGCATCTTCTACTAAAAAAGAGTCATTTTTATCGTCATTACTCTTCCGTTTTATGATCTTGACAAAACGTTCATCATTTGCCAATGATTCAAGTTTTAAAATGGTTTCATCTATATTTTCACTAATAATAACCTGGCTGATAAGTGTTAACTTCATGATTCAAGATCTAGGTCGCCAAAAAGTGCTGCTGTAAGCGTAGAGTCAAATAACTTATACAATTGCAGAAGTTTAATATCTAAAAGTGGATCAGAACTGCGTAGTGCAAAACTGTTTTGTACCTCTTCATCCAATACCCATAAAAAGTTATCATGATTTCGGTAAGCCAGTTTTGTATAAGGATGATCTCCTCTTCCTATGTACCAAATGCAATATCCGTTAGGGTAGGAGATATCTAACATATCTTCCAAAAGTTGTATCTCTTGTGTTGTATGAATATTTTGCAGATTCGGGAAACTCTCTGCAAGCTGATAAAAAGGCAAAAGCGGTCTGTGTTTACCCAGATCGTTAATAGCATTTAAAATATACTTGCCAAACCACTTATGTGACTCATCTGTTACGATCAGTACAGTTTTACCTTCTACAACTTGAGATACTGCACTCTTGACCAGTGGAGCCCACTCATAGCGGTACTCTTCCATCCATGAAAAGCATGATTCTTCTTCACGTATAGTTTCAAGTGTCCAGTTTAAGAGCTTTTGCATTATGAGATCACCGTACTTTACTTATCTAACTCATAGGCTTCATGCAGTGTACGAATAGCGAGTTCACCATAATTTTCATCGATCACCATAGAGACTTTGATCTCTGAAGTGGAGATCATTTGAATATTGATATTATTCTTTGCCATCACAGTAAACGCAGTTGCTGCAACGCCAGAGTGAGACTTCATCCCCACACCTACTACAGAAACTTTACATACATGTTCATCAAAATCCATACCTTCCATCTCATGATCAAAACTTATCATGACATTTTTTGCATTTTCAAGTTCACTTTGAGGTACAGTAAAACCAAGGTTCGTTGAACCGTCTGTTCCCATATTTTGAATGATCATATCAACGTTTATATTTGCCTCTGCCAATTTGGTAAAAATTTCTGCGGCAATACCAGGTCTGTCAGCAACACCTCTTAATGTAACTCTTGCCTGATTTTTATCAAGAACGATACCACTTACTAAAACTGCTTCCATATTGTTATGCTCCTTTGCTATCAATGTACCTTCATTATCGGAAAAACTACTCTTTGCATAAAGTTTTACATTTAATTTTTTTGCCAATTCCACTGAACGGTTCTGCAATACTTTTGCTCCCAAAGAGGCAAGTTCAAGCATCTCATCATAAGATATTGTGTCAAGTTTTTTTGCATTAGGTTCTATGCGTGGATCTGTTGTGTAAATACCATCCACATCCGAATAGATCTCACACTGATCTGCCTTTAAAGCACCTGCCAAGGCTACAGCAGAAAGATCTGAACCTCCACGTCCAAGTGTAGTGACAGAACCATTCTTATTGATCCCCTGAAAACCTGCAACTATCACGATCTTACCATCTTTTATTGCATTTTTCATTGCGCCGGGATCTATAGATTCGATACGTGCATAGGTATGCGTATCATCCGTTACAATGCCTGCTTGACGTCCTGTCATTGATACCGCATCATAACCTCTGGCTTGCAGAGCAATAGAAAGAAGTGCTGCTGTCACTCTCTCTCCAGAACTTAAAAGCATATCCATCTCTCTTTTTGCAGGCTCTTTTGTAAAATGCTCTGCAAATCCTATAAGTTTATTGGTCTCCCCGCTCATTGCAGAGACAACCACAACTATATCATGACCTTCTTCTCTGGCTTTTGCAACACGATTGGTCACATTTTCTATACGCTCTACATCTCCAACACTTGTACCACCATACTTATGTACAACTAACATTTATAATAATCCCTCTTGTATAAAATGATCGATCACTCTACGGTAAACTCTTCGTTTAAAATAGGTTACCTTCTTAAACAACTCTTCATACGCTACAAACTCATATTCTTTAAATTCCGGTATCTCAAATGCATGCAGATCAATTTTTGATTCTTCTTTGAGACGTACCAAAAAATACTTTTGGGTCTGCCCGTCAAAAGGATACTGTTTTCCTTTAGCTGTACTGGGAAAATCATAAGTGATCCACTCAGGGAATTCTCCTATGATTTCAACATCATTACAACCGATTTCTTCCAATAACTCTCTATATAAGGCTTCTTGAGGAGTTTCTCCCTCATCAATGCCTCCTTGAGGAAATTGCCATGCATTTTTAATATCACTTCGATGTGCCACAAAAAACTCACACCTGTCCGGATATTTTGAAGAGAGTATAACTGCAGCAACATTTGGCCTATAGCTCTTTTTGTTTTGCATATACTTACTCATTTATATATTAGGGTATATCCTAACTTTTTAATATTTTTTCACTCTATTAAAGAGACATCGCTCTAAAATTCTGATATTATTTTATCTAAAATGCGGTTATAAGCATATGAAAGAGAGTAAAATTGTTACTATATATCCACATCCCTTATTGTGATTCAAAATGTTATTATTGCTCTTTTAACTCATATGTTGACAAGTTTGATACACGTTCAGATTATATGAAAGCATTGCACAGACAACTCTCTTTTGAACTTGAACGTTTTGAAGCAAAAGAAAAGAGTATTAAAACACTTTTTATTGGTGGCGGGACACCCTCCACTGTCTCCCCTGAACTTTACAGGCCTATTTTTGAGCTACTTAAACCTTACCTGCAAAAAGATGCAGAAATTACCACAGAAGCCAACCCCAATTCAGCTACAAAAGTCTGGCTTGAGGGGATGAAAGATCTTGGTGTGAACCGTGTGAGTTTCGGTGTTCAGAGTTTTAATGAAAACAAACTCAAAGAACTAAACCGTGCACATACTCCAAAACAAGCCAAAGAGTCCATCATCACTGCAAAAGATATTGGTTTTAAACATCTCTCACTTGACCTCATATACAATTATAAAAATGACACAAAAGCATTGCTTTCAAATGACATTAAACAGGCATTTGAACTCCCCATTGACCATATATCTGCCTATGAATTAACCATAGAAGACGGTACTAAATTCTCCTCTACTCCTGAAGTACGACAAGAAGATGAAAATCTCGCTTTTTTTGTAGCAGATGAGATAAAAAAACGAGGTTTTACACACTACGAAATCTCAAATTTCGGAACCTACCAAAGCAGACACAACAAAGGTTACTGGGAACTTGAAAATTACATAGGTGCTGGTGCAGGTGCAGTTGGATTTCTAAAAGACACAAGGTATTACCCCCAAACCAACATTGACTCTTATATCAACGATCCACTTAATACTAAGGAAGAGCATTTAACATCGGATGAGTTACTGACTGAGAAAATATTTCTTGGTTTACGCTCTTGCATTGGTATTGAAAAATCTATTTTATCCGATAAGATGATAAAGAATGCACGACTTCTCTGCCAGGAGAAAAAACTTAGATGTAACGATACCCACTTCTATAACGATAATTTCTT
>JGI24024J18818_10000163_pt1 | contig 21501 bp, 26 predicted proteins | sample Cruoilmetagenom2_FD_18818 | JGI IMG/M metagenome (IMG submission 18818) | reverse complement strand
CATGCCTGCTAAAAAATCGCTCGCTATGTTGTTGGGTTCTATCCTGGCGCTTGGAAGTACGCAGCTAATGGCTGCACCAACTGCAAGTATGCTGGCAGACACCTGTGCCGGTTGTCATGGTACTGATGGTTCCAGTATGGGGCCTGCTATACCAAATATTGCCGGTGTGTCGGCAGAATACTTTAACACCGTCATGAAAGAGTATGCCGAAGATGATCGTGCCAGTACCATCATGGGCCGCATTGCAAGGGGTTATACTACAGAAGAAATTGCCCTGATGGCCGATTTGTATGCTGCTAAGAAGCCTAAGAGCACCAGTCAGAAACTGGATGCTGCAAAAGTAGCTGCAGGCTCCAAGCTGTACAAGAAAAATTGCAGCAAGTGCCATGATGAAAAGGGTACTCTGCCTGATGATGATTCAGGCATCCTGGCAAGTCAATGGTTGACATACCTTCAGTATTCCATGGAAGATTTCCAGGCCGGCCATCGTGAGATGCCAAAGAAGATGAAGAAGAAGGTTAAAAAGCTCAGCGCGGCTGAAATCGAAGGTCTTTTACAATTCTTTGCCAGCCAACAGTAGGAGAGGACAGAATAATGACACAGATTAAACGTAGAGACTTTATCAAAATCGCTGGCGCAACTGCAGCAGTCAGTGCCTTCGGTTTCCCTGCCATTGCCGCTGCAGGTGGCAAGAAACAGGTCGTCATCGTCGGTGGTGGAACGGGTGGTGCAACAGCTGCCAGGTATATTCGCCGTGCTGACCCTTCAGTGGAAGTAACACTGATTGAACCCAATGAGCACTACTACACCTGCTACATGAGCAACGAAGTCATAGGTGGTGCACGATCACTGGATTCTATCAAGTTCGGATACGATGGCCTGCGCAAACACGGTGTTACGGTAGTACACGATATGGTTACCGGCATCGATGCAAAAGGAAAAAAAGTTAGCACCAAAGGTGGTAAATCATTTAGCTATGACCGCTGTATCGTAGCCCCGGGTATTTCCTTCAAGGATAATATTGCTGGCTACGACGAAGCTGCGCATGAAAAGATGCCGCATGCCTGGAAGGCAGGTAACCAGACAGCGCTGCTGCACAAGCAACTTGGCGCCATGGCTGATGGTGGTACTGTACTCATCGCACCACCACCCAATCCATTTCGCTGCCCTCCTGGACCGTATGAGCGTGCCTGCCAGATTGGTAACTATCTGAAAATGAACAAGCCGAAGTCCAAGATCCTGATCCTGGATTCCAAGGACAAGTTCTCCAAGCAGAAGCTGTTTACCCAGGCCTTCGAACGCCACTACAAGGGCATCATCGAATGGGTTCCTGCGAAAGACACAGGTGGCGGCATCAAGAGTGTCGATGCTGCAGCGGGTACAGCGACTACAGGCTCAGGTGACAAGCATAATGCGGCAGTGACAAACATCATCCCGGCACAGCATGCTGGTAAGATTGCCCACACAGCCGGCCTGACCAACGACAGCGGCTGGTGCCCTGTTGATCACAAGACCTTCGAGTCAAGCATTCACAAAGGTATTCATGTGATTGGTGACGCGGCTATCCAGAAGCCAATGCCGAAATCAGGTTATGCTGCCAATTCGCAGGCAAAAGCGACGGCTGCTGCGGTCGTTGACCTGGTCAATGGTCGTGAACCTGGAACACCATCGTGGGTAAATACCTGCTACAGCATCGTTGCTCCTGCTGATGGCATCTCTGTTGCCATGGTTTACAACTTTGTCGATGGCAAGGTTGCCAAGGTCAAGGGCTCAGGTGGGCTGACAAGCATGGACAGCTCTCCTGCTGAACGTGCCCGTGAAGTCCAGTATGCCTACAGCTGGTACAATAACATCACCAATGATGCATTTGGTGGTTAAAGACAACACTGGTTGTTAATAAATGAGGGTCCGCTTGCGGGCCCTTTTTTCTTTACTGCACAGGTTGGAAATATGACTCGAGTTTCTATTTCTCATACAGTTTTTTGCATTGCCCTGATAACGAGCTTGTTATGCAGTGGACCGGCCAGTGCGGTAGACAAGTCGCTGGTGAAGGAAAAGTGGCATACACCGTTTGACCTGTATCTCAGCCCTCAGGAGGCCTATGACATGAAGGCTGCTGATCCCGAGACTGTACTGATGATCGATGTCAGGACGCGTGCGGAGATCCAGTTTGTCGGGTTTTCAGATATGGCTGATGCCAATATCCCAATTTTTCTATATAGCGAGGAATGGAAGCTGAAGAAAGATGGTGAGCATGGCGCTTATCGAAAAATCTATAATGATGACTTTGTCGGTGCCGTCGATTCTTTTATTTCTGCCATGAAGAAAGACAAATCGGCACCCATTATTCTAATGTGCCAGTCTGGTGGACGGTCACCTTATGCGGCCAGAGCTTTGCACGAGGCCGGTTACCAGAAAGTCTATTTTCAAATCGAGGGTTTTGAAGGACTAAAATCAAAGCAGGGGCCAGATAAGGGAAAACGCGTTAGCAATGGCTGGAAAAATGCCGGGCTACCCTGGAACTATTATCTGAAAACAGAAAAAATGTATTTTAATTTTGCACCAAAAAAGCAGTAAACCACAGGTCGTATCGAGACTGGTTTTACACATGATGCGATCGTACTAATCTTACACCCATGAGAAAATTATTATGAAAATTATTATATCCTTAATCGTTGGCGCCATTCTTGGCATCGGCTCGCTGCAGATACCAGCAGTTCAGAAAATGATCGGCAAGTCACTTGCTCCACAGATGTTGATTGAAGTAGAAAGTCCATTAGACTTTTATGACACGCTTGACAAGCTGGAAGAAAATGCCAAGGAAGCTGGCTGGAAAGTACCTAAAAAATGGCGGGTCAATTTCCAGCGGAACCTTGAGAAAGTGACGGGTGAGGATATTGGCCCAAATGAGGTCATAAAGATGTGCGAGCCCTATGCAGCGGTAAAAATGTTAAAACATGATGAATATAAACTGCTCACCACGATGATGCCATGCACTATCGCCGTATATGAAAAATCTAATGGCAAGACCTACATTTCAATGATGAATATGGAAATATTAGGCTTGATGTACGGCGGTGAGATTGCCGAGATAGCTAAAGAGTTGGCTCCGCAAATGAAGAAAATGGTGACCCTGAGCAAGTAGCCCAGCTTACTCATCGACTTACGCTAGGGGATACCTCTATTTCATCAGTAATGAATTGAGGTGTCCTGCAAGCTTTACGGTAAATTAAGGGATTAGAATCGATATGTTAATACGACAGCGACTAGTTTTTACTTTTCTGCTAACTGTACTTCTAGTTGTGACTCCGCTAAGCCATGCTGCCAAGCCTGGTTATATTGCGCCAGAGCAGGTACCGGGTGCCCGGACCGTCACAGTAGAAGAAGTTAAATCACTGTTTGATGCCGGCGTGGTAATTGTTGATGTGCGCAGTCCTCGTCTGCACGCAAGGCGCCATATCCCGGGGGCGATTCATCTTGATCTGAAAGTCGTCTTCGATGAAGAATCTCTTGCAGCTGTTGCTAAAAAGGATGAGCCTTTGGTGATTTACTGCAGTGGTGTTAAATGTAGCCGCAGCTCCCGCGCTTCTGCGGATGCTGTAAGCTGGGGCTATAAGGAAGTTCTCTATTTTCGTGGCGGCATCGTAGACTGGCGCGACGCTGGTTACCCGATGGAATCTGGAGAGGCCCAGGCCAAACCTTAGCAGTCATTACGTAGGTTGTTGGGCTTCATTCTTCAGCCCAACCTACAATTTTTATCTCGAGTAATTCCGGGCTTAGGTGTCAGATAGCTGAAAGCTATCTGACACATATTACTTTTACTCGCAGTCAGCATCCAGAACAACGGAATACTCTTTCCGGCTGAGTTTGCCATCTTTGTCCGTATCCAGATCTTTGAGGGATTTTTTCACACCGGCAGCCGTGGCTGCGGCGAATTCAGCGTCGTCAATACTCTTGCTTTTATCAACATCAACCTTTTTGAAATCGGGTATCTGCTTTGCTTGTTCGGCAAAAACGGTGACACTGGTTAAGCTCAACAGACCTGCCAGAATAAGTATTTTGTTTAGTTTCATTTGATTTTTTCTCTTGAGTGTTTTGAACAGTTTTGGGTTGCTAGTTTTCACTATCGGCCCGGTTTCTATATATTGCCAGATTAAGGCATCCGGTTAGTTTAGGTGGAGTGCTGGAAGAATGGAAGTCTTTTTCTCTGATGAATTTATGGCTATCAGGGTCATTCTCTGCCTGGATTCCTTTCGGGAAAGGTTGTCCTGAAATTCCTGACAATATTACTAGGTATTGATAATATAAGTGATTTCTTATATAATGAATAGTTATCTTTACCCATGCAGGTCACCAGGATGTTCATAAAAGAAGTTGATTCTCCCCAGCTTATGTCCAAAATGGATGAGAATGATGACTTAGTCATCATTGATGTACGTGAAATGCATGAGATTGCCCGTGGCACCATTCAGGGTGCCGTTGCGATGCCCATGGCAACAGTTCCTGTTCGACTGAATGATATCCCGAAAGACAAAGAAGTCGTTTTCATTTGCCGTAGCGGTGCCCGTTCCGGTCAGGTTTGCATGTTCCTCGGCCAGCATGGTTATGAAAATGTTATTAACCTGCGTGGCGGCATGATTGGCTGGGTTCGCAGCGGTTATGAGCCTGTATTGCCGGAACAGGTTTCTAACACCTATTGAGCAGCCCTAAAGTAGTCAGCTACCTTTTCCAACCCGTAACCTGATTATTATCTCGTATTCCTGCTCGTCTATCGACAGTATTTCGTGACCGTTTATCCTGCACCAGGCAGGTATATCGTTGATGACGCCATGATCTGTACACTGCACGCATAGCGTATCACCTGCATTCATCTTTTCGACCTGATTCTGTGTTCTGATCACCGGCAGGGGACAGAGAAGGTTCCTGGCATCAAGTACCGGCTCAGACATACCATTCCTGCGGTATTTCATCTGCGGTCAGTGGCTTGACGTCGATGTCTCTGGACTCGCCATTCTTCTGAATTACATTTACCGTAACCAGGTCGGCATTTCTGCCGCTGCAGAATCGTGCCACCAGGCGCGCGGCTAGCTCTATGTCTTCTTCATCAGCTTCACCATCAATCAGGCTAATCGGACCGCTGTGGCTGACGGTATTCAGACTTATATAGTTTTTACGATAACCTCTGAGGAAGTTGGTCTCGCCTTCTTCGCGTGCAATGATGAGCTTGAAATGAGGTTTCGGTCGCAAGTGACGTCCAACCTTCAGCATGACGATGTCATCGATCTCGTAGGTTTTCTCACCACGTGCCTGCCAAAGATCAGCCAGTTTTGAGGAGTAGTTGGCATCAGTAAGAAAGCAGCAGCCACCGGCTGGCTGTGCGTATTCCTTAAAGCCGAATTTTTCGGCCAGGGCCATTTGTGGTTTGCGGTTGCGGCCGGAAAAATCCAGCAGCTGATCCCGGTCTACCCAGCCTTCACGCTCAGGCAGTGTTTCGGGTAACAATTTCGCACATAAAGGACGCAGTAAAAGATCGCCTGCACCGGATTCCCTACTGACCACCGGCATGGTGTCCTTGCGCTGCGACATGGGGCGTTGTCCCATGACTTCACCGGTGATAAGGAAATCAAAATCGTTCTTTTCCATCCAGGACATAGCCTGTTTGACCATAAAGCCTTTGCAGTCCAGGCACGGGTTCAGGTTGGCGCCGTAGCCGTGTTTCGGGTTTATAACGACGTCCTTATAGTCTTCTGAAATATCGAGAATATGAAGTTTAATACCTAACTGTTCGGCAACCCACAGGGCATTGTTGCGTTTGGGCTTGTCACGGTCTTTTTTGCGGATAGCATGGGTATGCCCCTCGACACAGAAGCCGGTAAAAAAATTAATTCCTTCGACATGGACACCTTGTTCCTGTAATACTTTAACCGCGAGCATGGAATCAAGACCGCCAGATACGAGTGCGACCGCTTTTCGCTGAGTATTGTCGTTTGAAATTTTAGTCATTGAGCTTGTGGGTCTGGTTATTTAAACTGAAGATTGCAACTAATTATATCATTGTAAAACTATGTTGATCCGTATCATTTGTGTGCTGATTCTGGCTATATCGGGCCTGTTTGTATCGTTGGCAAAGGCGGAGATTTATCGTTATGTTGATGAAAACGGTCGAGTTGCTTATTCCAGTGATAAACCGCCCGGTGGTGAATCTGCGAGAAGGGTCACCATTCGTGAAAATTCTGTATCTTCGATGGAATCTTATGACGAGGCAGGCAGTAAAGATGTGGTGATGTATTCTGCAAGCTGGTGTGGTGTCTGCAAAGAAGCCAAAGCCTATTTTGAAGAAGAGGGCATTGATTATAACGAATACGATATCGATAAGGACCCTCAGGGAAGGCGTGAATATACTCAGCTGGGTGGTCGTGGCGTGCCGATAATTCTGGTTGGAGGTCAACGCATGGATGGTTTCAGCAAGGCACGTTTTCAGCGCCTGTACTCGGCAGAAAACTAACAGAATCCGGATTCAATGAATAAACTTCGCATTGCAGGAAATTCCCTGTCACTCCTTTTGTTTCTCAATTTGTTGGCTATGGCCCTGATTAACCAGGTTTTCGCTAGTGAGTTAACCGATAATTCCTATGTGGGTGAGCAGGTTTGTTCAAGCTGCCACCAGCAGCAGTCCCTGCAATGGAAAGCCTCACATCATGAAATGGCAATGCAGCTTGCTAATAAGGATACGGTGCTGGCTGATTTCAGCAAAACCAGCCTGACACATGATGGTGTTACCAGTAATTTCTTCAAACAGGCTGATGATTACATAGTCAATACAATAGGCCCCGATGGCCAGCGGCATGACTACAAAATCAAATACACTTTTGGTGTGCATCCGTTGCAGCAATATTTGATTGAATTCCCCGGCGGTCGATTACAGGCCCTGGATATTGCCTGGGATAGCCGTACGAAAGAGCAGGGCGGGCAGCGATGGTTTCGTCTGAACCCTGATGAACACATTCCGGCAGGTGATGTGCTGCACTGGACAGGTCCGAATCTTAACTGGAATTACATGTGCGCCGAGTGTCATTCGACCAATTTGAAGAAAAATTACGATAGTGCCAAAAACAGTTACAGTACGAACTGGTCAGAGATCAATGTCTCCTGTGAAGCCTGTCATGGCGCAGGTGAAAATCATGTCTCATGGGCCAACAGCAAAGATAAATCTGCGAAAGATAAGGGGCTGGTGACGGAGTTTAATGAACGTAAAGGAGTTAGCTGGAGCATCAATGCAGAGTCAGGTCTGCCGGTAAGATCTGTGCCTCGTTCCAGTAAAAAGGAGATTGAAACCTGCGCCGTGTGCCACAGTCGACGCAGCCAGATCAGTGAAAATGATCTTGCCGGTGAGTCATTCAGCGATGCTTTTCAANCAGNNNTGCTAANCGATGGTCTTTATCATGCTGATGGCCAGATTAATGATGAGGTCTATGTCTACGGCTCATTTCTGCAAAGCAAGATGAATAAAGCGGGTGTCACCTGTTCTGATTGTCATAATCCCCATACAGCAGCTTTACGGGCTCCGGGCGAACAAGTCTGTTACCAGTGTCATAAGGCAGATGCCTATGCCAGCAGCAGTCACCACCATCATGAACAGGGTTCAACAGGTTCATCATGTATCGAGTGCCACATGCCGGCAAAGACTTACATGGAGGTAGATCCCAGGCATGATCATGGTTTTCGTGTTCCTCGTCCTGATCTTAGTGTAAAACTGAACACACCGAATGCCTGCAATAATTGCCATAGCGAGCAAACACCGTTGTGGGCAGCTTCGAAAATGGAGTCCTGGTATGGCCAGCTACCGATGGGTTATCAAAATTTTGCATTAGCCTTGCATTCACAACAGAGGCAGTCACCGGCAGCGCGATCGCTGATTGCGACACTTGCTGGAGATCCTGAGCAGCCAGTGATTGCACGCGCTACCGCCATCAGTTATCTGGGGCAATATCGAAGGGCAGACACTATAGAACTGCTGCAACAGGCACTGCAAAGCAAGGATGCGATGCTCAAACTGGCCGCACTCGAAGCGCTCGATTCATTCGCTATCAGAGAGCGAGTTCAGCTGGTTTTTCCTTTGCTGGCTGATAAATCGCGCAGTGTACGTATTCGAGCAGCACGCTTACTGTCTTCAGTCCCTGCAGGGGATCTGCCAGAGCAGCAGAAAAAGATGCTGGAAAGTGCCATGAATGAGTATGTTGAAGCACAGTTATTTAATGCAGAGAGGCCTGAATCTCAGGTGAATCTGGGGGGCTTTTACAGTGAGCTTGGAAGAATAGAAGAAGCAGAAAACAGCTATCGGAAGGCGCTTGAACTTCAGGACCAGTTTGTACCGGCCTACGTGAATCTTGCGCAATTATTGAGCGGGCAGAAAAAAGAAAATGAAGCGATAAAATTACTAATGGCAGGTTTGAAAAAAGTTCCTGACAATGCCAGTCTTCACCATGCGCTTGGGCTGGCACTGGTACGTCAAAAGGATTTACCGTCAGCACTGGAAGAGCTATCACAGGCAGCGGCACTTGCCCGGGACAATATCAGATTTAACTATGTTTATGCTATCGCACTGCAGTCTGCCGGCGAGCTGGAGCAGGCCATCGAAGTGCTTGAAGCTAGTCATGGTTTACATCCTGGAAATACAGATTTAGTGTATGCGCTGGTGACTATGAATCGTGATGCAGGAAATATAGACGCTGCACTGCGTTATGTGGCTGCATTAAAAAAACTGCTGCCTGAAAATATGGCTGTCAGGCAATTAGAACAACAGTTAAAAAATAAATAATAAGGTGTTCAGTTTTTGGTTTTCAGTGTTCAGAAAATGCTAGCAAATGATTTGCTGATCTTAACTGAACACTGAACACTGATTTTCTAACAGGCCTGAATGTTCTGAAAACTACCAAGGTCGTGAACTTCTTTGAAGCCTGCTGCCAGAAGCATGTTTCTCGCAGCATTGCTACGTGCACCTGTTACACAGTACACAACAAGGGGTGTTTCCTTTTCTTCCTGTGGGTGGTATCCGGCACTGATCCATTCTACCGGATGGTTGATTGCGTCCTGAAGAGCCCCCTGTCGGTATTCATTTTCTGAGCGCACATCAACCAGGTATGCACCTTCGTTAAGCAGGCGACGGGTTTCCTGGCAGCGTGTGTGTGGATTAGACATGTAATTCTCTCCTGAATCTTCATGATATAAAGGATAATATGCGAGCCATTGTAATATTAGAGAAAACTTATATACAGTGACATTGTCACCTTATAAAGTCAGAATGTTATATACAGATTGGGAAAAAATAGACATGGATATGCCTGATATCTCAAAAGTAAATGGTGATGTTCTAGAGCTGGACCGACAATATGTCTGGCATCCCTATAGCGGGATGGACAAGGATGATTCCCTATTTGCCGTTGAGTCGGCAGAAGGTGTCCGGATCAAGCTGGTAGATGGCAGAGAGTTAATCGATGGTATGTCATCCTGGTGGTGTACTATCCATGGTTACAATCATCCTGTGGTAAATGCGGCGGTAGAGACGCAGTTAGCAAAAATGTCCCATGTGATGTTTGGCGGCCTGACCCATGAACCCGCGGTCAGGCTTGCGCAAAAACTGGTGGAAATAACCCCTGAACCACTGCAGACAGTTTTCTTTTCCGACTCCGGTTCTGTTGCAGTGGAAGTGGCGATGAAAATGGCAATCCAGTACTGGAATGCTAAAGGCGTACCTGGCAAGCAGCATTTCCTGACTATCCGTTCCGGCTATCACGGTGATACCTTTGCAGCGATGTCTGTCTGTGATCCTGTCACCGGCATGCATACTTTATTTTCTGATGTTTTGACTCCGCAATACTTTGTTGATTCACCCGGCTGCGGTTTTGGTGAGCCCTGTGCCGATAAAGATATGGCTCAGATGAAGAGCTGTCTGCAGAAAAATAACCAGAAAATAGCGGCGGTCATTCTTGAGCCTGTTGTGCAGGGCGCTGGTGGAATGCGCTTTTATTCGGCTGACTATTTGAAGCAAGTCAGGCAGTTGTGTAACGAGTATGGTGTGTTGCTAATTGTGGATGAAATTGCGACCGGATTCGGGCGTACAGGTAAGTTGTTTGCCTGCGAGCATGCCGAAATCTCTCCTGATATCATGTGTGTCGGCAAGGCCCTGACGGGTGGCTACATGACGCTTGCTGCGACATTGACTACTGCAGCTGTCAGCGAAACCATCAGTTCAGGCGACCCGGGCATATTTATGCATGGGCCGACTTTTATGGCTAATCCACTGGCTTGTTCAGCTGCACTCGCCAGCATTGACTTGCTGCTATCATCTCCCTGGCATGAAGCAGTAGGCCAGATTGAGAAGGTCTTGCTCGAGGATCTGGCTGCATGCAGGGATAAACCGGGTGTCGNTGAAGTTCGCGTATTGGGGGCTATTGGTGTTGTTGAACTTGATCATGCGGTNAATATGCGAACCATTTCTGAAAAGTTTGTTGCAGAAGGTGTCTGGGTCAGACCGTTTGGCCGACTGATTTATCTAATGCCTCCTTATATAATAAACGAGGGTGACCTGAGGGTATTGACAGCTGCAGTAGTGAATATCGTTAACGACTAGACTCTGTGACAAACAGGGGCAGCAATATCAAAGAAAAGGTTAATAATTTCAAAAAGATGTAGATAAAATTGATGTATGTCAAGGTATGAACTGTGTTTGTAATTTATACTTAATCATAATTAGGTAGAGCGTTATAAAGGGGGCGGTATTTATGATTGATGTGATGATTAAAAAGAATGGACAGCGAGCAGATATAGAACCTTACAAATGGGTTTTTATCGAAGATGGTTTGCCTGTTGCCCCGGATAATCCAGATAACCCCAGACTCTTTTATGTCAGGCTGGATGGTGGCCGCACCGAAAGAGCCTACTACAAAGGAGCTATTCTGGAAAAATGGTTATCAGAGTCAAATACCCATATTGTAATAAATGAAAATGACGTGATTGCCTGGCGCTATCTAAGATAAGGCCCAGGTAGCGGTTTAGTTTACTGCTGTCCGTTTAGCCTGTTTCATCCCCCCTTCGTCTGAGTCTTGCTCACGACGATATCTTCATTTCTCCACTCTCGATATACTGCTTCCGATGCCACTGGCATATTTGTTACGGGCGGGAGGAGATATTCAGTTCGCTTCGATTACACCTTGTAGCCGCACACTTCAAGAAGATATAGTATGTAATCAGAGGCTCTCGGGTATTAAGGGATATATATTTACTTGCCGTGGTTGTTGCACTGGTTGCGGGTTTTATCGATGGCGTAGCTAAAGAAACCTGTTATCATTAATTGTTAAAGTCGTTTCATTAAGTCCTGCATCAATCGATTCTCTAAGAACAGTAATCACCTAAACTATATAAGGAAATAATCATGAAAAGAACGCTCCCATTTGCCAAAATATTACTGCTACTGACCAGCTTTTTTGTTTGCACTGCCTATGCAGATAACTATCAGAAAACAATCAAACTGTTTAAAAATGCAGGTGAAAGTGCTTCGTATTTTGGTAATAGCTACGGTTATGCGGTATTCCCCTCTATCGGAAAAGGCGGAATCGGCATCGGCGGTGCGCACGGTAACGGGGCTGTTTATGTTGCGGGTAAACAGGTTGGTGAAACCAGCATGACCCAGTTAACTATCGGTTTCCAGCTAGGTGGCCAGGCCTATAGCCAGATGATATTTTTCAAGGATAAGCGTGCATTTGATGAATTTAGTTCGGGAGAGTTTGAGTTCGGTGCCCAGGCAACGGCTGTTGCGATTACTGCCGGGGCGTCAGCAGGGACCTCTACAACAGGTTCATCGGCCGGNGCAAGCNCCAGCAAGGATTCAGCAACTACCGCAGGAGCAGGCTATCACAAGGGAATGGCTGTTTTTACGATTGCCAAGGGCGGCCTGATGTATGAAGCAACGATTGGTGGTCAGAAGTACAGTTACAAGCCATTAAAATGATCAGTTTTTACCGTCAAAATCCAGGGCTTATAAATGAAATTTAAATATGCCTTCATAATATTGCCACTTGCCCTGGCGATATTGCTATCTGCCTGCAGCAAGCCGCAAACTCCGCTGGAGGTTAGTCAGGTGTTCTGGCAGGCCGTTATCGAGGGAAATGTTGCGGATGTCGTGAACTACTCTACTTTGGCTAGTGAGTCGGGCTATGAGGCATTTTCCCGTGACTGGACAGGTATGCTGCCTTCGTGGGGAAAGATAATCATTGAAGAGCATGAAGCGCGTGTCCATACGCATGTTTCAAAACCCGATGCTGCACAAAGCGAGATGCTTTATTTTGTAACCTATCTTGTCAGGCAGGATGACCAATGGAAGGTGGATTACGACAAAACCGAAAAGGTGGTACTGGCGAGTTCCGCCGTTTCTGACTTTGTTAACCAGATTACTACCATTGGCAATGAAATATCACAACAATTTGAAGAAGCCAGCAAGATGGTTACTGCCGAGCTTGAGAGTCTGAATAATCAGCTAATACAGTTGACTGAAAATTTAGGTGATCAGGCAGCAAGCGCAGTTGAAAAATACAGCGAAATAATGCGCCAGCACCTGGATGCCCTGGCGAGTTCAATAGAGAATGCCATCAAAGAGCAGGATAGCAGTATAAATCCGGCCGATAGAAAAATGATGGAAGAGACTGTAACAGAGCTGGGCAAAAGCAGTAAGAAACTGGCGCAGCCGGATATGAACAGTATTACAGAAACGGGTGAGGTGATTATTATTACCCGCAAAAATCTCGAAACGATAGATGCTGGAACTTTTCAGAAATATCAGGATCAATGGCAACAATGGATAAATGAAGTCAATGTTGACCTGGTAAACCTGTTTAATGAAATGTCTGCTGAGATCAAATAGCCTTATTCATAGAGCTACCCATAATTAAGACCCATTTATAATACCCATTTACCGGAAAACACCCGGATATCACAATCAAAGAGGAAGAAAATGAAATTTAAAAATATCGCCCTGGCTACTCTGACCATAGTTCTGGCTACTCCGGCAATCTCAATGGCTGCTGAATTAAAAAGCCAGAAACAAAAGTTTAGTTATTCTGTTGGTTATCGTCTTGCATTGTCATTAATGAATGAAGGCCTGGATGTTGAGCCAGCCGCTTTCTCAGCAGCAATGAAGGATGCACTGAGTGGAGCTAAACCCGCAATGACGACCGAGGAGATGCAGGCATCCATGGCGGCAGAAAGGGATAAACAGTTAAAAGTACTTCAGGATAAGGTTGCCGAAAATAAGAAAGTCGGTGACAAGTACCGTGCAGATAATGCAAAGAAAGCGGGAGTCACGTCGCTTGATAACGGCATCCAGTACAAGGTTATTAGCTCTGGAAAGGGTAAGCAGGCATCTAAAGACAGTGAGGTTACCGTCCATTACAAAGGTACCTTGATCAATGGAACCGAATTTGATTCATCCTACAAACGTGAAAAACCCGCAACATTTGGTTTGACGGGTGTAATCAAGGGCTGGCAGGAAGTTGTACCGCTGATGAAAGTGGGTGACAAATGGGAAGTAGTTATTCCACCGGAATTTGCTTATGCAGATAAAGGTGCAGGTGCTGCAATAGGCCCGGGTGAAACCCTGATATTTGAAATCGAGTTGCTGGAAGTTAAGTAAGCTGAGATTTCTTTTTCAACTCAGAGGGTGATTTGTTTAAAAATTTTCTAAGCTGGTGGGATCTCACCGTCTGGCAGGCTGATATTGCCAGCCTGCCAGCCTGGAAGCGTAGAGTATTGCTATCCCTTAGAGGTTTACAGATGCTGATTGTTGACCTTATGGAAGGGCACAATGCGCTGTATGCGAAGGGACTGGTCTATATGTCCATTTTATCGCTGGTCCCTCTGCTGGCGGTTATGTTTTCTGTTTTAAAAGGCTTTGGTGTCCACAATCAGCTACAGCCTTTGCTACTTCAACTCCTCGCACCGCTCGGTGAAAAAGGCGTGGAAATCACGACAACTATCCTTAGTTTTGTCGATAATATCAGTGTAGGGGTGCTAGGTGCTGTTGGCCTGGGTGTTTTAATCTTTACTGTTATATCACTTATCCAGCAGATAGAAGCAGCCTTTAACAGTACATGGCGTGTCAGGCACCTGAGACCATTACTTGAGCGTTTCAGCCACTATATCTCAGTACTACTGGTTGGCCCGGTGCTGATTTTTTCTGCCATTGGGCTGTCGCAGTCGGTACAGCACTTAAGCCTGTTTCAGGTTGCATTAGAAACAGAAACAGGNGCTTTTTTATATAAAACACTATCGGTTTACCTGCCTTTCTTTATGACGGTAGTGGCCATTNCCTTTGTCTATATGTTCGTTCCGAACACNCGGGTTAAATTTTCAGCCGCCTTATTTGGAGCCACAATANCAAGCTTATTATTCAAAATGGCGACGAGTGTATTCACTTTGTTTATTGCCGGTTCGACGAAATACGATGCTATCTATTCGGCCTTCGCGACAATTATTCTCCTGTTTATCTGGATCTTTATTATCTGGCTTATCCTGCTGCTTGGTTCCAGTTTGGCCTATTATTTTCAGCATTCTGAAAAATTACTTTATCTTTATCGTGATGAAGAGCTGTCGCCTTATGAAAGTGAAGCACTGGCATTGCAGATAATGGTGATTGTGACACGAAGGTATTATGCAGAAAAACCGCCGATAACTTTAGAAAAACTCTCTCGCCAGCTCCAGTTGCCTGACGACGTGGTTGAGAAAATGGTTTACCAGCTTGAAAAAGGTGGCTATTTAAAAATATTGGATACTGATATTAATAGTATCCTGCCCGGGCGCCCGCCAGAAGAAACTTACAGTGCGGATCTGCTGGCGTTTATTCATGATTCAAANAAGCAAAGAACCAGAANGATAGATTTGATAACTGAAAAGAATATTATTGGTGTCCTCANCCTTGCTGAGGANGAGGCNCTGGATGCGATACAGGGTATAAGCATCAAACAGCTTGCCAGTAGTGAAGAACTTCACCCCAGCGAAAAACTGAGGGAAATATAAAAAGGATGAGTGTATACAAGCTAACTTGNGTGATGGATTCTGGAATNCACGGTAAAGGTCTTTTTGCCAAAGTGGATATAAAAAGNAATACTTACCTTGGTGAATATGAAGGGCCTGAAGCAAAAAGGAACGGTAGCCATGTGCTATGGGTATTTGATGACGATAAGGTGGTTGGACGATCGGGTAGAAATAAATTGCGCTATCTCAACCACTGCAGGGAATGCAGCGCGGAGTTTGACGGCTTTGAACTATATTCGGCTTGTTACATAAAGGCAGGTGAAGAAATCACCATAAATTATGGTGAAGACTGGGATGATATTGACTAAACCATTACGGGAAAAACAGGTTTATCACGATGCCTATTGACCATGAAATCTTAAATGACGGCAAATTGGTAATAAGTACCGCTACAGGTATTCTTATCGGACAGGAGCTGGCTGACCATATGTTCTGGCAAATCAACCAGCTTGGGAGGACTCTTAAAACAGACTATCAGCAGATATTTGATACCCTGGGTACTGAAACCGTGGATATTGAAGAAGAAGATATGAAGCGGATATCCCAGATTATACTTACTTATGGACAGGACAGGGGAAAGGTGGCAACTGCCATTGTGGCGGCTAGTCCTGATGTAAGAAAACTGGCATATTATTATAAATCTTTATCCGAAATTACTGAGATTACAGTCGAAGTCTTTGCTGACAGACTAGAAGCAGAGAAATGGTTGGACAGCATTCGTTAGGGGGGAGAGCCGGATAATTCTGAATTGAAACAGGGACCCATAAAAGAATAAGGAAGATGGAACCATATGCCGATTGATCATGAGATTATAAATAGAGACAAGATTATCGTTACTGCCTTTGGTGTGGTAACGGGTGTTGAGCTGTCGGATCATGTATTCACCATGGTAAACCTGCATGGGATTTCCCTGAATTCCGGCTACAAGCAGATTTTTGATGCCATGAGTGTTGAAAGAATAGACTTTAATGAAGAGGACATGAAGCAGATTTCTCAAATTGTTCTGAATCATGGTCAGGACCGGGGGAATATTAATATTGCATTTGCTGCGATCAATTCACGTGTAAGGGAAATGATTAGCTATTACATACAGTTGTGTGAAGTTACTGATGTAGCAGGTGAACTATTTGAAAGCAGGCAGGATGCAGAGGCCTGGCTGGCATCGCTATAGTGACACACTATCTAATTGAACTTGATAAAGGAAATACGGAGTAGTCCATGAAGCGTGCATTTAAAGGCATTTCATTTTTATCAATAATAATCGCATTTTCATTCCTGCTCAGTGCATGCAGTTCAACAAGCCTTGTCAATCGCTGGAGCGATCCCGAATATAAGGGACCCGCGCTGCAGAAAATTCTGGTCATCGGGATTATAAAAGATGATATCAAGAGAAGGTCTTTTGAAGAGGAATTCGCAAGCTTAATTTCTACGCCAAACAGGTCAGGCATTGCAAGCTATACCTTGTTGCCTGATTTGAAAAGTGCCGACCAGAAAGAAGAAATTCTTGCAGTTGTCGATAAAGTAGGAGCAGATGGTGTGATGATCGTTACCTTACAGGGTGTTAGCAAGGAGCAAAGAGATGTCCCGCCTTCCGTTGATTATTACCCGGCACCAGGAATGGGCATGGGTTATGGCATGTATGGTTACTACGGAATGTCACACACTGCAGTTTATCGTCCGGGTTATACGGTGACAGATACTGTCGTGAGACTGGATACGAAACTGTTTGCCGTCAGCTCAGAAAAAATGATCTGGGCAGGTAAAACCGAAAGCTTTAACCCATCATCATCTCAATCAGTAGTCAGTGAACTGGAAAAGCTTGTCATCAGTGATATGAAGAAAAGTGGGATGGTTAAGTAAGGACAGTTCCAAGTCGAAAGTTCCAAGTTCCAAGTTTAAAACAAACGTGCTGATGCTTTTGCTTGGAACTTATGACTTGGAACTTGGAACTTTGTTTTATTCCACCATCCCCGTGCCGATCCCCACCGTACTGAACCCGCCATCCACATAAGTGATTTCCCCGGTAATTCCCGACGCCAGGTCTGAGCAGAGAAAGGCGGCGGTATTTCCTACTTCCTCAATGGTGACGCTGCGGCCTAGCGGGGCAGTTTTATCATAGAAATCGAGCATTTTCTTGAAGCCGCTTATACCTGCTGCAGCAAGGGTCTTGATCGGGCCGGCCGATATGGCGTTAACCCGGATGCCGTCCGGGCCCAGGCTCTGGGCGAGGTAGCGGACATTCGCTTCCAGGCTGGCTTTGGCCAGACCCATGACATTGTAGCCGGGCATAGAGCGCACTGCACCGATATAGCTCATGGTGATCAGAGCTGCATTGCGACCCTCCATCATTTCTCTGCCCGCTTTTGCCAGTGCAGTGAAGCTGTAGGAGCTGATTTCATGCGCCATGTTAAAGCCGTCGCGGGTGGTCGCATCGAGAAACAGGCCTTTAAGTTCCTCTCGTGGGGCGAAGGCAATAGAGTGAACGATGCCATCCAGGCCATCCCACTGTTTACCCAGTTCGGCAAAAGCATTGTCAATCTGCTCATCTTCAGAGACATCACAGGGTAGTATGATGGATGAACCACAGGCTTCAGCAATTTTTTCAACACGCTTCTGCAGTTTTTCTGTCTGATAGGTAAAGGCCAGTTCGGCACCCTGTGCAGCCATGGCAAGTGCGGTACCTGCAGCAATTGAGCGGTCACTGGCAACGCCGGCGATCAATATTTTCTTGTTTTCTAGAAATCCCATGATGTTTCCTGTTTTAAATTTTAGTTTTTAAAAGTTTTTCGTAGGTTGGGCTGAGAGTAGCGAAGCCCAACATCGTTGTGATTTATTTGTTGGGCTTCATGCTTCAGCCCAACCTGCAAGTGCAACCGGAATAGAAAAATTATTATGATTGAGAGTCCCGGTCACTTCAAGCCGGTTTTTTCCAGCGTTTGCTTGCAACATCATCACTGCGGCGGCTCTCTACCCAGCGTGAGCGGTTTCCCAGAGTTTCCTTTTTCCAGAAGGTTGCCCTGGTTTTCAAATAGTCCATGATAAACTGATTCGATTCATAGGCTGCCGCTCTATGCGGGCTGGCTGTGATGACTAGAACTATCTGGTCGCCGGGAGCAAGGGTGCCGACACGGTGGATGATAGTGATGCCCTGTAGCGGCCAGCGTGATTCTGCCTCATGGGCAATCTCCTGCAACTGGTTCTCTGTCATGCCCGGGTAGTGTTCAAGCGACATCAGGCTGACCTCGTCACCTCCATTGAGGTCTCGCACCAGGCCGATAAAACTTGCGATAGCTCCAATATCAACCCGATCACAACGCAGCAGGCTAATTTCCTGCTCGAGACTGAAATCTTTTTCCTGTATGGTTATCCTGATCATAGCGAAACAAATATAACAATGCGTGAAGCAGAAATCCATCTGTTAACCGCCCTCGGTTTCTTACTGCACAGGCCGTATAATCACACCCAATGATGAATATAAGAGTAATATGTCAATGAACCTGATTCGCATCTGGTGGCAACGGTATTTTTCTGACCCCCAGGCACTGATATTGCTGTTCCTGCTGCTCGGCAGCCTTTTAATCGTCCTGACTATGGGACACATGCTGGCACCGGTGTTCGCCAGTATAGTTATCGCATATTTGCTTGAAGGCATCGTACGGCGGCTCATGAATCTGAACTGCAGTCGCCTGGTCGCCTCCATTATCAGCTTTATCTTTTTTATGGTGTTTTATTTACTCATGCTGTTCTGGCTGTTACCTCTGTTATCTACTCAGGTAAGCCAGCTGCTGCAGGAGACCCCCAGCATGATTTCTGCCAGCCAGAAGGCCTTGCTTGAATTGCCGGCAAAATACCCGGCCTTGATTACAGAAGATCAGATTCGTGAGATAGCCGTAATACTGCGTTCGGAGATAGGTGGTACAGCACAATATATTCTGAGCAAGACACTGGCATCGGTACCCGGACTACTGGCGATAGTGGTCTATCTCTTTCTTGTACCGCTGCTTGTTTTTTTCTTTCTCAAGGACAAGGAGCTGATTTCAGACTGGATCAGTAGTTTTCTGCCAAAACAACGTAGACTGGCTATGAAGGTATGGACGCAGGTGAATAGCCAGATTGCCAAATATGTACGCGGCAAGGTGTGGGAAATAATCGTTGTCTGGTCAGTGACCTATGCAGCTTTTTCTCTGTTCGGGCTCCATTATGCCATGCTGTTGTCTGTTCTCGTTGGACTATCGGTGATCATTCCCTATATTGGGGCCGTGGTGGTGACCATTCCAGTGATGCTTATTGCATTTTTTCAATGGGGCTGGGGGCCACAGACTGGCTGGTTGATAGTTACCTATGGTGTGATTCAGGCCCTGGACGGTAATGTACTGGTTCCTCTGCTGTTTTCTGAAGTGGTAAATTTACATCCGATAGCCATAATTATTGCCGTGCTGGTGTTTGGCGGGTTATGGGGCTTCTGGGGGGTGTTTTTTGCTATCCCGCTGGCAACGGTAGTGCAAGTGTTGCTCAAGGTCTGGCCGCGACGTGATATGGTTGATGACTCTGCTGCCTGAGATCCCTCTGCTGGAGAGTTGTAAATCCAGCTTGCCGACAGAACTGACTGATGCCCTGACCATACTAAATCTTCCGGTATGCAGTGAAGCCCCTGCCAAAGGCTATTTTTTATCCTGTGAAAAGAACGGCCTGGTATTAAATACCCAGGAAGGAGAGAAAATACAGCCAGTTTTATCAAAGCCAGCAGGCTTTACCGGTAAACAACCTCTTCTTCGTGCACTTGCGCCGGCACACGGTGGAACCGTCATTGATGCGACAGCAGGCCTGGCAGGAGACAGCCTGAAACTGGCAATGATCGCTGACAGGGTGATCGCTATAGAGCGACACCCAGTAGTCTTCGCTTTACTGGTTTCTGCTCTGGGTGCAGCACGATCATCATCCATCTCCGCAGCAGAAAAAATTGAAGTAAAATACGGTGATGCCATAGAATTGATACAGCAATTGCCCGCAGCCGATGTGATTTTTATGGATCCTATGTTTCCTCCTAAACGTAAGCGCTCGGCCTTACCTCCCAAGTCGGTCCGGGTTTTACGAGACATCGTAGGCGAGGATATCGATGAAGAAGAACTTCTGCTGGTTGCCCGCCAGTATGCAAAACGACGCGTGGTGGTAAAAAGGCCGTTACACGCACCACCACTGTCAGATGATCATGTAGCACTGCATGAAGGAAAAGTCGTTCGCTATGAAGTCTACCTGCCAACGAGAAAGGCATTATGAGTATGCCTACCTTCCACCTCGATGAAGGATTTAACGAGAATAACCTGATTACATTATCGGGCAAAGAGGCCTGGCATGCTCTGGGTGTGAGACGGCTTGATGTGGGTGACCCGATACGCCTGATTGACGGCAGGGGTAATATTGCCCTTGCCAGGGTAGAAAATCTGGAAGGGAAGAATAAGGCCAGTTTAAGCGTAGGTACAGTTAGTTATATTCCGCCCCAGGTACCGAACATCATTCTTGCAACGGCAATCGCAAAAGGTGATCGCCAGTCGACTTTACTTGATATGGCGACTCAGTTGGGTATCAGCGCCTGGCAACCCCTGCTGTGTCATCGCAGCGTCAGCAAGGTAGGTAAAAATAGCTACGAGCGCTGGCAGCGAATATGCCTTGAGGCCTGCAAGCAAAGTGGCGCAGCCTGGCTGCCAGAACTATTGCCAGCAGAAAAACCGGATGACGTAGCTAAAGCAGCCTGTGCAGAGGGCAGGGAGGTGCTATTGGCGCATCCTGATGGTGAAGCAATGAATGCCACCAGCGATAGAGATAAATTACTCATGGTCGGTCCTGAAGGCGGTTTCACTGATGATGAAATAAAGCATATTGTTGCAGCTGGTGCGAGGAAAATTAGCCTGGGTCAAAACATATTACGCATCGAAACTGCAGCGGTTAGTCTGTTAGCGAGGCTTCGTCTTAGTAAGATTTAATTCAAAAGATTATTTCACCACAGAGTACACGGAGGTCACAGAGGAAAACTTTTTAAAATATTTTTCTCTCCTGGGGTGATCCACCATTATTTTAGGTAAAAAACCCGTAGATTCGTTAAATTCGAACAAAACAATGGTTTACTTGTGAAATTTTCAGACTTGAACTGGCATAAGTAAAATCTGGTTCAGGTTTGACCTAACAAAACCTCATACTTTAAGGGCTGCTATCGAGTGCCGTTTCAACCGCCGCTGTTGGCCAGGATCAGACACTCTATGGACAAAGAAAAACCGCCCCGAAGGGTGGTTTTTATATTATCTAGGGCTATAGCTAAAAGAGATGGTTATGTAACAAGAGAATCCATATCACAATCAAATATTCCATAATGACATGCTCCCTCAATCACTCCGCTTGTGTAATATCCTTTTAAGCCCATGA
>JGI24024J18818_10000162_pt1 | contig 21517 bp, 12 predicted proteins | sample Cruoilmetagenom2_FD_18818 | JGI IMG/M metagenome (IMG submission 18818) | reverse complement strand
AAACAGAAGCACAAGCAATCAGATCAATAAGGATAAAGCTTCCAGTAAATTAAGCGGCTCAGAACAGCGCAACGACTTTCGAGGTCGTGACGCCGATCGCGAAAAAGCAAAATCAACTCTCGAATCTCGCGGTGTTGATCCTGCTAAAGGCCGCCAGGAATTGAAAGGCACCGGTGGCAGCCAGGCAAGAGATACCGTCAGCAAGGCTAATCGTGATTTTGACTCTGGCAAAATGTCTAGCTTTGACAGTAGCAAGGTATCCAAAAACTTAGGTTCTGCAAAACCTTCAAATGTAGATACTGGCAAAATTTCAAATATGGATACTAGCCGTAAGAGTGATTTCTCCAGTAAAAAATCAAGTTTCAATGACCATGCCCTGAGTGATGTTGGCAATGCACGGAGTTCACATAACAATGTTAGCCGTGGTTCATCAAGCAACCGTTCATTTCAGAACTCTGGTGGTTTTAGCCGTGGTGGTGGAGGTGGTGGCATGAGTCGCGGCGGTGGTGGCCGAGGCGGTGGCGGTGGGAGGAGAAGATAATGAATTTACTTAAATCTAATGCTCTTAGCTCTCTTAATACCGCAGGGGAAAACATGTATTCAATTAGTAGAAAACACTTGGGCCTGTTTCTCATTGGCACCAGCCTCTTACTCGGTGCTTGTACAAAAGAAGACCCGGCAGTAACACTAACTATGGACACTGATTTAAATCAGGCAGTATTTACCAGCCCTGAGATTGCAGCACAGGCCTTCACAAATGCCGTTTCTGACAGGAACAGAGATAAAATTGGTAAAATTCTTGGCCTAAATGCTACTCAATTACTGCCGCTTGATGACATTAAAACTGAAACTATTGAAAAATACCTCAAGGCATACTCACAAACCCATACACTCAAGGCTGAAGGAGCTGAGCAGTCAATCCTCTCCGTTGGTAAAGAAGACTGGACTCTACCCATACCCATAATCAAGGGTGCTACAGGCTGGTACTTTAATACTGTTGCAGGTAAGAACAGAATACGTATACGCCGTATAGGCAGGAATGAACTGGCTGTTATGCAGGTAGTGCTTGCCTACCACGATGCGCAGATGGAGTATGCATCAATAGACAGAAACAATGATGGTATTCTAGAGTACGCACAGAGGTTTATCAGTACCGATAATTCACATGATGGCCTTTACTGGAAAACCGACTCAACGGACACACCAAGTCCACTCGGGTCATTATTTGCCAATGACACTCCCGAAGGCGCCTATCATGGGTATTTTTATCGTATCCTGACGTCACAGGGTGATGCAGCGAATGGCGGTAACGAAGAGTACATTGTTGACGGCCGTATGACGGGTGGCTTTGCCCTGATTGCCTGGCCTGCTGTTTATGGCAGGACTGGTGTCATGAGCTTTATAGTTAACCACGATGGGACGGTCTTTCAGCGAGACTTAGGACCTGACAGCCCCGTAATTGTTGAAGATGTTCAAAGCTTTGACCCAGGTGCACAATGGGCAGCCGTGACGATGACTGATAATTAAACAGAGGTTCCTTAATGCTTAAATATGAATTATTACGAGATGAAGGCGTTCTTATCGTTACTCCACAAGGGCCGTTGGAGAAGGCTGACTTCGAAGCCCTTGCAGAAGTCGTCGATCCCTACATTACATCTGTAGGGCAACTTAAGGGCCTGATGATCTACACGAAATCTTTTCCCGGCTGGAATGACTTTGCAGGGCTGGTCGGCCATATCAAATTTGTCAAAGAACACCAACAGCATATAGATAAAGTGGCTGCGGTCACAGATAACAGTTTCCTCGCAGTAATGCCGAAGATTGCAGATCATTTCGTAAAGGCAGAGGTAAAACACTTTGATTACGAAGAAAAAACATCTGCGATTAAATGGCTGACAGAATTATAAGTACTCCTGCACCTTTCGTCAGTACAGTATTGAATTATGCTACCTCCTTCAAGGACAGAAAAAAGTAGAAGAAAACTGAGATGAATCATCACCTTAGAGTGTTGCTTTTGTAGCGTAAGCTAACGCGCCAAAAAGCCCGACTTTTTCCTGGGTAATTACTTTAACTGTTATATTTTTCAGGATTGGTGATATTTTGCCTTTATTAAGAAATGCATCAATAAAGCGCCCGTCAGCCATTTTCCTGCTGGTTTTAGCCGCGATGCCGCCGGCAACATAGAGATCACCTATCGGGTAGTAATGTAATGCAACATTGCCCGCAACAGAACCGTAAATATCTATAAATAATTCCAGCGTTTTCAAACATAACTCATCATCTTCCTGCAAAGCATACTCGGTGATAACCTGTGCCGGATCAACATCAAGCATTGCTTCAATGATGGTTGATGATTGAGATATCCCGGCAATGTCATGCAGAAATTTATAAATTCTCACCAGGCCAGCACCAGACAGCAGCATTTCGATACTCACGTGTGTGTATTTTTTCTGAAGCCATGCCAAAAGTTCACATTGCAGGCTATTTTCCGGGGCGAATCCGACATGCCCTGCCTCACTTGACTGTGGCTGGTAGCTGTCCTCCATCCATACAAGATGCGAGACGCCAAGGCCGGTACCTGCTCCGATCACAGCCACATCATGATGTACTGACTCAAGCTCATCAGCATGGCCCTGTTGCAATGTCAGGACATCCGACTGATCTAATAGTGGAATGCCATACCCTACTGAGACAAAATCATTGATGAGAACGACGTGGGGAGTCTCTAATACATCATGTAGTTGTTCTTCAGTAATGACCCAGGGAAGATTAGTCACTGAGACCACCCCTGATCTGACCGGCCCTGCAACGGCAATACAGGCCGCCTCTACTGGCAAGCTGGATTTACTTTCCGAGAGGAAGGCCTTCAGTACCTGAAAAAAATCACTATATTGTGTACTGCGATAACTTTTTTCAAATAGAATCTGCCGGCCACTTTCATCAATCTCTGCCAGGACCAGCCTCGTATTTGTGCCGCCAATATCGCCTGCAATAACCTGCATTCTTACTCCGATTAATTAGGACTACTCATTTCTAAACTAGACTGTTGCTACTCACGTATGAAATACATGAAATATTCATTTCCGGCAATCTCCATTAAGTTACAGGATTTTACGAATATTCAAGGAAAAAATTTAAAAAAGTCATGGTTTTCACCCAATTACAGCCTGAACTGTGTGGGATACAATACACTATTTGTAAATTATTAATATTGTATTCGCACTATAATAGGTTGTGGATAACAAAGATTAACTAAATGAAGACACATATCATCAAAACAACACCCTACTCTGACCAAAAGCCAGGCACCTCAGGCTTACGCAAAAAAGTGACCGTTTTTCAGCAGCAGAATTACCTGGAGAATTTCGTTCAATCCATATTTAATATCGCAAGTGAACTAAAAGGCCATTTGTTGATCCTTGGTGGTGATGGTCGTTATTTCAATACCCATGCTATCCAGGTAATTCTAAAAATTGCCGCCGCTAACGGCGTGAAACGGGTAATGGTAGGTGAGAATGGCTTGCTATCTACCCCTGCTGTGTCACATCTGATACGAAAAAATCAGGCAGCAGGCGGAATTATTCTGTCTGCCAGTCACAACCCCGCCGGGCCTGAGGGTGATTTTGGCATCAAGTTTAATATAAGTAATGGCGGCCCTGCCCCAACCTCGTTTACCGATGCTATTTATGAACAAAGCAGGAGCCTTAGCGAATACAAGATTGCTGAAACTGACGACATAGCTCTCGACAAGCAACACAGCTGTAATATTGGAGACATGCAAATCGATGTGACTGACCCTGTCAGTGACTATGCAGATTTAATGGAACACCTGTTTGATTTTGGAAAAATAAAATCACTGTTTACATCAGGCCTGCTTACTATGTGCTTTGATGCGATGCATGCAGTCACAGGCCCATATGGGAAAGCAATATTCGAAAAACGTCTGTCGGCCAATGTCGGTGCTGTTATCAATGGCATACCACTGGAAGATTTTGGTGGCGGTCATCCCGATCCAAATCTGGCCCATGCCACAGAACTGGTTGCAAAATTAAATGCTGGCCCGGGTGCTCCGGGTTTTGGTGCTGCTTCGGATGGTGATGGCGACCGCAATATGATCCTGGGCCAGAACTTCTTTGTTAATCCCAGTGACAGTCTGGCCATTATGACGGCTAACGCCCACCTTTTACCCGGCTACAATCAGGGGGTTCGTGGTGTTGCCCGATCCTTACCTACCAGCAGGGCGGTAGACAAAGTTGCTGAATCCCTTGGCATAGAATGTTACGAAACGCCGACAGGCTGGAAATATTTTGGCAACCTGCTTGATGACAGACGCATTACACTTTGCGGTGAAGAAAGCTTTGGTTCCGGCTCGGATCATATCCGCGAAAAAGACGGTATCTGGGCGGTATTATTCTGGCTTAACCTGATTGCAATCAAACAGCAGTCTATAGAAGAAATCACACGTGCACACTGGAACCGGTTTGGCCGTCATTACTATACGCGGCATGACTATGAAGCAATCGATAGTGATGTAGCCAATGCATTAATGCAGAACCTGAGAGCACAGACAACATCTCTAAGCGGAGCAGAATACTCAGATTATAAAATAGTATTATGTGATGACTTTAGTTACACAGACCCGGTCGATAAAAGCATTACAGAAAATCAGGGCATCCGGGTTCTATTTGAAGATGAGTCCCGAATAGTCTTCCGCTTATCAGGTACAGGTACTGAAGGAGCAACACTTCGTGTCTATATCGAGAGATATGTTGTTGATCCTGAATTACATGATATGCCAACACAAACTGCATTAGCAGAACTAATCGAAATTGCTGACAGCATTGCCGATATCAGGGGCCGCTGCAATCGCGATGCACCCGATGTAATTACCTGAAGAAGTTCAGGATACTCTTAAGAGAACCTCAAAAGTGATAGTGGTGGCAACGTTGTAGGTTTGATAAATTCCGACAGCAGTTGTGCGAATGAATTCGCACCTACAAAATAAAAACTGTCTCTGCAGTATCAGGCATTCAGTTTCCAGATGTCATTATTGTATTCCTGCATGGTTCTGTCTGTTGAAAAATAACCACTGCATGCGGTATTCATAATGCTCATTTTTATCCAGGCAGCGCGGTCCTGATAAGCCTCTGACACCATTGTCTGTGCATCGACATAAGCTCTGAAGTCCGCAAGTGTTAGCCATGGATCGTGTGGATTCAATAGTGATGCCATGATGTCATTAAATATCCCATACTCAAAAGAATTAAAATGACCGCAGCTTATTAGATGCATAACACGCTTCAGGTCTTCGTCTGCCTCAACTAATTGTACAGGCTGGTAATTTTCACGTTGCGCTCCTGTTTCATCGGCATGTAAGCCAAACAGGAAAAAATTCTCAATCCCTACTGCATCAAGTATTTCTATGTTAGCGCCATCATATGTTCCTATCGTGACCGCACCATTCATCATGAATTTCATATTCCCGGTGCCGGAAGCTTCCTTGCCTGCAGTTGATATCTGTTCTGATAAATCGGTACCAGGGCAAATAATCTGCATCTTTGAAACCTCGAAATTGGGTAAAAAAGCCAGTTTCAACTTATTGCCTACTTCCGGGTCATTGTTAATGACTTCCGCAACGTTATTAATCAGCTTTATCGTTAATTTGGCAAGGCGATAACCGGGCGCAGCTTTTCCACCGATGAGTACGCAACGATTGGTCCAGTTCTCCGTCTCACCTCGTTTGATACGATCATAGAGATGAATAACATGTAAGACATTCAATAATTGTCGTTTGTACTCGTGTATTCTTTTTACCTGTACATCAAAAAGAGAATTAATATCAAAATCTACATTACATTTTGATTTTATCAGTTTCGCCAGTTCCTTTTTATTCTCCTGTTTTACATCGAACCAGCGTTGAGTAAATTTCTTATCATCAACATATTGCTTTAATTGATTGATTTTTTCGAAGTTGCTAATCCACTCACTGCCAATCTTTTCAGAAATAAGATCAGTCATTAATGGATTCGAATGTGCCACCCATCGTCGTGGTGTTACACCATTGGTTTTGTTGTTGAATTTTTCAGGCCACAATTCATAAAAGTCCCTAAATAATCCCTCGGACAATAATTGTGAATGTAATGCTGCAACACCATTTACCGAGAAGCTCCCAACAATGGCAAGATATGCCATGCGTACATATTTAACTCCACCCTCCTCAATAATTGACATGCGGGCTTTTCTTTCAGCATCGCCGGGCCATTTCATGGCAACCAGNTTGAGAAAACGGGCATTAATCTCATAAATNATCTGCAATAAACGAGGTAACAAATTTCCAAATAATGCTACGGGCCATTTCTCCAGTGCTTCGGGCAAAAGAGTATGATTTGTATAGGCCATCGTTCGACTGGTTATCTCCCATGCCTCATCCCATGACAAATTTTTCTCATCCATCAGAAGTCGCATTAGTTCGGCAACCGCAATCGTTGGGTGTGTATCATTCAGCTGGAAAACATTTTGCTCCGCGAACTTGCTGTAATCATCGCCTTCATTTATAGCCCACATTCGCATCACATCCTGTAAACTGGCAGAAGCGAGAAAGTACTGCTGTTTTAGACGTAGTTCCTTACCATTTTCACTGGCATCATTAGGATAGAGCACCATGGTAATATGCTCTGCATCATTGATTGCCTCCACGGCTTCCGGGTAACTTCCCGCATTAAAATCAGCCAGGCTAAAGACATCGGATGCACTGGCGCTCCATAAACGCAAGGTATTAACAGTATTATTCTTATAGCCTGAAATAGGAACATCATATGGAATCGCCAGAACATCTGAGGTATCAATCAAGATGTGGCGTTTATTACCAGAATATTCAGTAATCGTTTCAACATGTCCGCCAAATTTTATTACCTGAGTATACTCAGGCCGTTCAAGTTCCCATGGGTTGCCATCTCTTAACCAGTGGTCAGGTTCTTCTAGCTGGTAACCGTTTTCAATTACCTGGCGAAACATGCCATATTCATATCGAATACCATAACCAATTACAGGCAGTTTGAGCGTCGCACAACTATCCATAAAACAGGCAGCAAGCCGGCCTAAGCCACCATTACCTAATCCCGCATCATGTTCTTCGCTGGTAATCTCTTCCAGTTCCAGTGCAAATTGATTCATCGCGGCTTTAGATTCGCTGTCAATCCCCAGGTTAAGGATGTGATTACCTAATGAACGCCCGATCAAAAACTCCAGTGACATGTAATAGGCTTTTCTTGTACCCTTTTCATCATTAACCTTCCAGGTATTACGCCAGTCCGCCATAATATGGTCGCGAATTGTCAACGATAAGGCTTCATACAGGTAATAAGGGATACAACCGACAAAACGGCCCATATACCGTGTTAAGTATCTTTCAAAGTCGTTTGCCAGTGATTCGCTGTCTGTGGGTAATCTTTCCATGACAGGAAACTCTTTAGTACACAATGATTTATTCCCGGACATACCCCTACCTTTGATACAAATTCATAAAATAAGAAAATTTTTCAATAATTTCAGGCCTGATCTGCTGCCATTCAAATCGCCATTCCCAGTTACTATTCCCTACTGTTCCAGGTGTATTCATACGAGCTGATGAGCCGAGCATTAGCAAATCCTGCATCGGCAGAACACATAGAAACGATACCGACGACATTGCCAGTCGTATCATAGACCAGACACCCTGCTCTGCTGACCCAATACCCGAACCTGTATATCCGGTAAAGTAGTTCTTATTATAATTTCTCTCATCACTCAGCCACCCAAGAGTTGTGTCATTGTCATGGGTGCCTGTATACACTATATCGTCAATCTCGTGACGGTGCGGTAAATGCGGGTTGTTATTATTACCATCAAAAGCAAACTGCAGCACTTTCATACCAGGCAAATTAAAGGATTTTTTCATTTTGATAACTTTGTCGGTAATCACTCCCAAATCTTCAGCGACCAGTGGTAAATGATTAAATGTCCTGGATAACTCAGTCAGCATTTCCCTGCCAGGCACTTCTTCCCAGCTTCCGTTAATCGCTGTTTCATCATCCTGTGGAATATGCCAGCAGGCCTGCAGACCTCGAAAATGATCGATTCTTACCATATCAAACAGTTCCAACTGTGTGTCAAAGCGATCCTTCCACCAGCTAAACCCGGTAGATTTCATATGATCCCAGTTATATAAAGGATTGCCCCATCGCTGGCCCGTATCGGAGAATGCATCAGGTGGCACGCCGGCTATAAATGTCATTTCGCCGTCCTTATCTATTAAAAAGTTTTCTTTTTGTGCCCAGACATCCGCACTGTCATGTGCTACGAAAATCGGCATATCTCCGAACAGTTCAACTTCATGATGCTTCGCATAATCACGAATTTCCTGCCACTGGGTAAAGAAAACAAACTGCTCAAATATGGTCTGATTGATGGAGACGTGTAGTTTCCGGGCAGCATCATCCAGAGCAATAGAATATCGATGACGCAGGGGTTTCGGCCATTCATACCATGGCAGGTTTTCATATTTGCTTTTTAGCGCCATGAACAGAGCATAATCTTCCAGCCAGTTGGCATGCTGACTTATGAACTCCGCAATTTTCGTTGTCCAGTAGTCGTCATCCAACTGATAAAAGCTATTAGCTGCCTGTTTCAGACAATATTGTCGATAGCTCTCATCTGTTTTCGAGATACTTATTTCTGTTCTGTTAAGCCAGCCTTTATCTTCCAGCCAGTCAATACTGATAAGCAAACTGTTTCCAGCATGAGAAGATAAACACTGATACGGTGATTTGTCATCATGAGTGGGTCCCAGGGGCAGCATTTGCCAAACTTTAAAACCGTGTGTCTTCAGGAATTCGATAAACCGGTAGGCCTGGTGCCCGAAATCGCCATTACCCAGATCCCCTGGAAACGATGTGGGGTGTAACAATACACCGGCACGACGTTTTCTGTTTATCGTATTAAAGTGTGCATGAGCAGTCATGCTAATGGTGTTGACCTGGCAACATGGCACCTCCCGCTACGGATTCACCTGAACCAAAAGAAAATGCCTTTGCCAGGTAATCCGGGGGTTCTACATTTAATAATTGGTACAAATTACTTAAATGCAGGCGATATTGTTCATCGAATGCAGCCACCGAATCTGCGTTGTTGTATTCTCCGAACCACCAGAACCAGTCCGAGCTTTCACATGTTGCCATTTGCATCTCAGCAAGTTTCAATTCGTCACCAGACAAGTTACCTTCATCAATCACCCCGTCATAAACTTTCTTTGCTTCAATCAGCATATCCCAGGCACGATTTTTATCTTTTTCACCAATCCAGGTTGAAAATGAGCCAAATACCCAACTTCCTGCAACAATCTCGGGTAACGGCTGCAGCTCATGACTGGATTCAAGATACTCACTGTACGTAGTCATCTTAAGTCCTTCATGTTGACTGAGTTCTTCATACAGCGCACTGATAAAGTGGTAACCATTTTCAGGATAATACTCCCAGGCATTTTCACCATCCAGGATAACCGAAACGACGGCGCCTGGCTTATCTCCACAGTTCTCGGCTATGCTTTCCAGATTGTGTACAAGGTTGGCCACCGCATCGTCAGCATGCCAGTCAAAATATTTGAAACCAATTAAATCTGATAAGCCATCATCTCTGAAAAAACAGGCAGGCCCGGTGTCGCGGTATTGGTAAGGACCATGAATACAGGCATCAGGTGTAATGGATGATTTTTGCAGCGAATTTCGTAAAACTGTTGCACCACTGGCCAACCATTTGATTCCCATCTCAGAGCTTAGTTCTATCATTTCGGCACTAATGCTCCCCTCTGATGGCCAGCAGCCCTGAGGCTCAAAACCAAAGTGAGACTTGAATACTTCTATGCCTTTTTGCATATGCCAACGGCTTCTTTCCAGACCTCCAGGATATTCAGTCACAGACGGTAATTCTACATCTGGCATGGCCTGCCTGGCCGATTCTAAATCAATCAATAAGGGAACAATCGGGTGTGCGTAGGGTGTCATCGACAGTTCGATTCTCCCTGTTTCTGCCAGTTTTCTGTATCGTTCTATGACACCACTAATAAGCTCATAAATCATTTCAACCAGCAAATGGCGATCATGCAGATTGAAATCCCTGGCTTTTTTCATTAAGGTTTTTATACGATCATCGGTATTTCTCACTGTTTCGGCTGTCCATGCCAGGTGATACCAGACCAGAAAATCCGCAAAAAACTGCTCTGAAAAATAGGGCAATGTCTCAAGGTTGTGCAGTGCAGTTTCTGCCATCTCAGTCAGGGTTTTAAAGATACTGAATCGATCTACCAGCCTCTCTTTATTGGCACGCAAACAGGATTTAATGATATGTATTCGATTTTCAAGGANCGGGGTCAATACCGGGTCTGCAAGTGCTGATAAAAGCGGATCTCTTAACGCCTTGCCGTGATGTAAATAAGCCTCAAGCTGNTGCGCATAGTCATCAATTTGCTCCAGTAATACCGGNGCAAAATTAACAACGGCTCGTGCTCCCATATTGTTTTCAAGGTGCGCTACCATATCGACGTAATCTTTGATGGTATGCAAGTAGGTCCATGGTAAATGATATTCACCACTACGCAGGTCACGATATTCTGGCTGATGCATATGCCAGTAGATGACCACATTCAAGGGATGTTTATTGCTGATTTTATCTGACATGATGGATTTCCTGACCCAGCATATCGGGTGTCACCAGGACAACACCTTTCGGTGATACATAAAAACGTTTTTTATCGTCTTCAACATTCTGTCCAATTACTGTTCCTTCTAGTATTTCACAGCCCTTGTCGATAATTGCATTTTTGATTTGGCAATTTTTACCTATGGTTACGTCGGGCAATACCACTGAAGATTCTATCGTGGTGTAACTACTGACACTGACATTCGAGAAAAGTAAGGAGCGTCTAACATGTGCACCTGAAATAATGCAACCACCAGACACCATCGAATCAACAGCCATTCCTCTTCTATCATCAGAATCAAATATAAACTTGGCTGGAGGTAATTGTTCCTGGTGAGTCCATATCGGCCATTCATTGTCATATAAATTAAGTTCAGGTGTCACACTAATCAATTCCTGATTGGCTTCCCAAAATGCATCGATAGTCCCTACATCGCGCCAGTAGGACTGAATACCGCTAGTTTCATCAGTAAATGGATACGCATAAACCCGGTATTTTTTAATCGCATGAGGAATGATGTCGTTGCCAAAATCGTGACTGGAGTCAGGTGTATCGGCATCACGAATCAATAATTCAAACAACAGGTCCTTGTTAAAGATGTAGATACCCATTGAACATAGTGCCTCATCCTGATTACCAGGCATGGGGGTAGGTTGATCCGGTTTTTCAGCAAAACTGGAAATACGTAGATCATTTTCAACCCCCATCACGCCAAATTCCGACGCCTGTTTAACAGGGACTTCGATACAACCTACAGAGACATCAGCAGCATTATCGACATGCTTTGCCAGCATATCACCATAATCCATTTTATAAATATGGTCCCCTGCCAGGATCAATACAAAATCAGGAGCGTGGGAACGAATAATGTCCAGGTTTTGATAAATAGCATCAGCCGTACCGGCATACCAGGATGCTTCAATCCGCTGTTGTGCCGGGTACAATTCTACAAATTCACCAAATTCACCACGAAAATGTCCCCAGCCTCTTTGGATATGTAAAATCAGGGAATGTGCCTTATACTGGGTTAGCACGCCAATTTTGCGGATGCCCGAGTTAATACAGTTTGAAAGCGGAAAATCAATAATACGAAATTTTCCCCCAAACGGGACTGCTGGCTTTGCCCGCCATGTGGTCAGATGTTTTAAGCGCGAACCACGCCCACCTGCCATAATTAATGCCAGGGTATTCCTGGTCAGGTTACTAATAAAACGTGGTGATTTTTGTGTCGTCATCCGTGTGTTCCCACTTTCATTCAGGAGTAGCTTACAATCATGGCGTAAAATATGAACCAGAGTGCAAGCATGTATTTTTTATACTAATTATTAAATGAAAAAACCCCGCATCCACAAACACCTGTTTTTAAGGACACACAGATTAATTCACCATTTTATAATAATACGATATCCCATCGAGTAGTGGAATAAATATTGTGTCAAAGTAGGAATTCTGCGGACAGGTAACAGACAGTGCGAGATCATTGCTCCTTGTATGTCCGGACACTTTTTTAGTCAGCGTTCGAGCATGCGCCCGCCTCTTCGTAGTAACTGGCTCGGTCTTCGATACCGAGCGACTCGGCCACGACAAGTTGAGTCTTGCCACATTCATCCTTGCCAGTATCATACTTTTCAGTATCTCAACTGAATCAGAAGCAGGTCCAACGGTGCAGACGATTTTGGTCTTGCTTTTTTCAGGCATGATAGAGTGGTATTAACGCCATCGGTAAAAAGGACAATTAAAATGGTGAAATGTGTCAGAATTGCTTTAAAACCACATCATAAACGAAATTAGAGCAATAATCTTGAACAGTGATCAATATTCAACACGTGCAGGCGTACGCTACCCTCACGGCATAAAAACTGATGATGACGGTGTCAACTTTTCCATCTTCAGTCGCCATGCAACCTGCGTTGAATTGTTGCTGTTTTCAGTAGCTGACAGTCCGGCGCCCTTCCAGATCATCCAGCTGGACCCTGAGGAAAACCGGACTTTCTTCGCCTGGCACGTTTACGTGGAAGAACTACCAGTTGGGACCTGGTATGCATGGCGCATAGATGGCCCCGGTGATACACGTACGAGCGGCCATCACTTCGACCCTGACAAGGTGTTGCTCGACCCATGGGCGCGAGCCGTCAGCCTGAAGTGCTGGGATCGCGTGGCTGCGTGCCAGCCGGGCGACAATCTGCCAGTCTCCATGCGTGCCATGGTCTACGACGAATCGTACAACTGGGAACAAGACACGCCACTCAATATTCCGAATGAAAATGCCATCATCTATGAACTGCATGTCGGCGGCTTTACTCGCCATGTCAGTTCCAACGTCCAGAACCCTGGCACCTTTAGCGGCCTGATCGAGAAAATCCCTTACCTGCAGGAACTGGGGATTACCCATGTGGAGCTGATGCCAGTGATGGCTTTTGACGAGCAAAACGTCCCAGCTGCAACAGCAAGCCTGGGACTGAAAAACTACTGGGGCTACAACACCCACAGTTTCTTCTGTCCACATCCTTCCTACTGCGTTACACCCGAACAGGGCAGCCACCTCCACGAGTTCCGCGACCTGGTGAAGGCATTACACCGAGCCGGTATTGGCATCATTCTCGACGTAGTCTTCAATCACACGGCAGAGGGCGGCAGCGATGGTCCAATCATCAATTTCAAGGGTATCGGCAGAAGCATCTTCTACCAGCTTGATGCACAGGACCGTCGTATCTTCCGTGACTATACCGGTTGTGGGAATACGGTAAACTGCAACCACCCATTAGTGGCAAATTTTATTATCAGTTGTCTTGAGTACTGGGTCAGGGAGATGCATGTAGATGGCTTCCGTTTCGATCTGGCCAGTGCGCTGGCACGTGGCGAGGACGGCGAGCCGATGCGTGATCCTCCAGTTCTGTGGGGCATCGAACTATCGGACCAACTGGCCCGCAGCCGGCTGATTGCCGAAGCCTGGGATGCTGCGGGCCTCTACCAGGTCGGCAGTTTTCCCGGTTTTCGCTGGGCCGAGTGGAACGGCTGCTACCGTGATGTCGTTCGCCGTTTCCTGCGTAGTGACAAGGGCCTGATCGCTGAGATGGCAACCCGGCTGAGTGGCAGCGACGATCTGTACAGGCCACAAAACCGCCTGCCGATCAACAGCATCAACTTCGTGACCTGCCACGATGGTTTCACGCTGATCGACCTGTTCAGCTACAACCGCAAGCACAACGAAGCCAACGGTGAAGAAAACCGTGATGGCCACAACGACAACCTGAGCTTCAATTGCGGTGTCGAAGGTGACACCAACGATCTCGCTATACTGACGCTGCGCAGGCAGTTGGCTAAGAATGCCGTGGCGATACTACTACTAAGCCAGGGTGTACCCATGCTGCTATCCGGTGACGAGGTTCTCAATACTCAGAAAGGCAATAACAACAGCTACTGTCAGGACAATGAACTAACCTGGCTCGATTGGACATTGATGGACAGGAACACCGACATGCTGCGTTTTGTGCGTGGAATGATTGCATTGCGTAAACGCCACCCTTCTCTCATGCGAAGACGTTTCCTGACCGGATTACCGGTCAACGGGCATGAACTACCGGACATTCGCTGGCATGGACTTGATGTGAACGAACCACAGTGGAATGATGCCAAAAGTAGCCTGCTTCGTTTCACCCTCACCGCTGTCGAAGACTATGAAGCTGACCTGCATGTGATACTTAACCTTTCCACGGAAATGCTAAAGCCGGATCTGCCACAGATAAAAGGTCGAAACTGGCATCGCTGTGTAGACACTGCGTTACCGTCACCGGATGACATAGCCATGCCGGACATTGCGGCCACCGTCAGGACGAGCCATTACCCCGCACGTGCACAAAGCATAGTCGTACTGGAGGCTCTCTAACTATAGGTACCCTACAGTTCCACCGGCACAGCCTGTACCTTCCAGATGCTTTCGCAGTAATCCCGTATCGAACGGTCTGACGAGAATTTACCGATCCGTGCAACGTTGAGAATGGACATGCGAGTCCAGTTCCCTGTATCCCGAAATGCCTGACCCACTTCGTCCTGACAATCCACATAACTGCGATAGTCGGCCAGTACCAGGAAGGGATCATGCTGCAACAGGTTATCCAATAACGGGTGGAACATCTTTGCATCACCGTGACAGAAGAAACCGGAGCCGATAAGGTCGATAGCTGCCTTCAATTCGACATCAGCATAGTAGTTATCCCGGGGACTAAAGCCGGTACGCCACTTCTCGGCCACCTGCCCGGCAGTCATGCCGAACAGGAAAAAATTCTCCTCGCCTACTTCTTCCCGGATTTCGACATTGGCGCCATCCAGTGTACCGATAGTGAGTGCGCCGTTCATGGAAAACTTCATATTGCCAGTGCCTGATGCTTCCATGCCCGCCGTAGAGATCTGCTCAGAAAGGTCTGCTGCCGGAAAGATGCGCTGGCCGAGCTTGACACTGAAATCAGGCACAAACACTACCTTGATACGACCTGCAACATCGGGGTCGTTATTGACCACATCACCTACCGCATTGATCAGCTTAATGATCAGTTTGGCGGTAGAATAAGCAGGAGCTGCCTTGCCACCAAAAATGAAAGTACGTGGGGTGATATCGATGCCCGGATCCAGCTTGATACGGTTGTATAGCGTCACGATGTGCAGCAGATTAAGATGTTGACGTTTGTATTCATGGATACGCTTGACCTGTATGTCGAACAGGCTGGTCGGATCCACCTGTATGCCGATATGCTGTTCAATCCATATGGCCAGGTCACGCTTGGCAGAGAGCTTTACCTCGCGCCAGCGGGCACAAAATTCGTCGTCCTCCACAAATGACTCAAGCCCCTGCAATTGATACAGGTCCCGAATCCAGCCATTACCAAGCTTCTCTGTCAGCAACCCGGTCAAGCCCGGGTTGCTCAGCACCATGAATCGACGGGGTGTTACGCCATTGGTCACATTACGGATCTTGTCCGGCCACAGTTCCTGGAAATCCCGCAGTACAGTCGATTTGAGCAACTCAGTGTGCAATGCGGCAACCCCGTTAATGGCATAGCTGCCGACACAGGCAAGATTCGCCATGCGCACGCGGCCACCCCCTTTTTCGTCGATAATGGACATGCGCTCGACATGACCGCCGTCGTCAGCCAAAAAGTGTATACGCACCTCATCCAGGAAATGCTTATTGATCTCATAGATGATCTCGAGATGGCGTGGCAACAGACGCTTAAATAACTTTACCGACCAGGTTTCCAGTGCTTCGGGAAGCAGTGTGTGGTTGGTATAGGCTATGCTGCGGCGTGTGATGTCCCAGGCCTTGTCCCATGACAGATGGTGCTCGTCCATCAGCAAGCGCATCAACTCAGGTACTGCAATTGCCGGGTGCGTATCATTGAGCTGCAGCGCATACTTTTCATGAAAGAGATCCAGTGTGCCCGCACCTTTCAGATTCAGGCGGATCATGTCCTGCAGGGAGCAGGAAACAAAGAAGTACTGCTGTTTGAGCCGCAATTCCTTGCCGGCTAGCGGCTCATCATTTGGATACAATACCTTGGAGATATTCTCTGCCTCCATCTTGGCGCGTACAGCTTCGTAGTAATCGCCTACATTGAAGGCCTGGAAATCAAAAGACTTTGCCGCTTCAGCCTTCCACAGACGCAACAGGTTTGTGTTGTTGACACCGTAGCCAAGTATAGGCGTGTCGTAGGCCATGCCGTTGACGACCAGTTCCGGTACCCATCTTACGTGCAGCTTGCCATCATCGCCGGTGTAATGCTCCGTATGGCCGCCAAAACCCACACCAAACCTGAGTTTGGGCCGGGGCAATTCCCAGGGATTGCCGTAGTGCAGCCAGGTATCTGTCCTCTCTACCTGCCAGCCATTTTCGATCCGCTGTTCGAAAATGCCGAATTCGTAGCGGATACCATAGCCGATGGCCGGTATTTGCAGGGTAGCGAGTGAATCCATGTAGCAGGCGGCAAGTCGTCCCAGGCCACCATTGCCCAGACCTGGCTCCTCTTCCGTTTCCTGTATCTCCTCTATATCCAGCCCCATATCGATGGCTGCTTCCTGGGCCTTTTCCATGATGCCCATATTGATCATGTTGTTGCCGAGATGGGGGCCAAGCAGGAATTCTGCGGACAGGTAACAGACAGTACGGGCACACTGCTCCTTGTAAGTCTGGGCACTTTTTAACCAGCGCTCCAGCATGCGCTCGCGCACCGTATACGCAGCGGCCATGTAGCGATCGTTGGCGGTGGAAAATTCGTAGGACCTGCCCTGAAGATAAAACAGATTGTCGTTGTAGGCCCTCTCCAGGGATTCCAGGGACAAACCGGTGCGAGTATATTCGTGGCGCAGGGTTTCTTTTTTCGAAGTACTCATTCTGTGTGCCTGTTGTAATATTTCAAGAGTATCCAGCCAATATGGATAGCTTTATCAATATCAATCACATGTGATTATTCGCTAACAGCTTAGCGGGGAATCATACACTGCCGATCAGGCAAAGAACATCGATATGGCAGCAATGAAAATAATCAGGGCCAATTGTAAATACTACTGATGCAAATTCACTAATTTGGCTGTAGTGTGCCTTATAATTGTGCAATAGGTGTGCGCCAGGGGATAATTTGCCATATTAACAACATGTTGTGAGCCTTGTTTCAGCATAGATGGCATAGGTTTGCTTGTTTTACAGTCGGCATACAGAAAAAAATATTAAGGTGTGCACAGAACTTACTTGGAAGCATAGGACGATAAGCACATAATAGAGCCTGTTAGTATGAATAAATACAGGGTACTACTATTAATTCAACTTTTCCGTCATTGTGAGCGCAGCGCGGCAATCTCATTGTTAGAAATCAATCACTTGGAGATTGCGTCATCGCTACGCTCCTCGCAATGACGCATTAATAGAGGTTCCCTACAATATTGGAATAGTCGGGTTATGTCGGTAAAAAATACTTCATCAAAAGATAAGACCAAATCTATACTTGATACCATGCAGGATGACCTCGATAGGATTGCCCTTGCACGCCATCACGACCCATTCAATGTACTGGGGAATCAGACCGCTCATCACGATACCCATATCCTCATTTATTCACCGGATACTCAACAGCTGAGCGTAACTGAAAAGAATATCCCCGCTCTTCGCCTCGCTGGTAGCGACTTTTTTGTCTGCTCTAAAAATCTGCAGGAAATTGGAGAACATTATTTAATTACCCGGACCGATACCCGCAATAATGTCACTTCATACCATGATCCCTACAGCTTCAAACCACAACTTGATGACTATGATCTCCATTTATTTGCAGAAGGCAAACATCTGCATATTTACCGGATCCTTGGCGCCCACTCCAAAACCATAGACGGAATTGATGGTGTATTGTTTGCGACCTGGGCACCCAATGCTTCACGTGTTAGTGTAATTGGAGATTTTAATGAATGGGATGGCCGACGACACCCCATGCGCTCACGGGGCGGCAGTGGAGTATGGGAACTGTTCATCCCTGGTCTGAAAAGTGGAACACTTTACAAGTTTGAAATCAGCAATAGGGATTCTGGTGAAATTCTGGCCAAATCCGACCCGTATGCACTACAGTCTGAACTGCGTCCACGCACTGCATCAGTCACCACAAACACGACCTCATTCAGCTGGCAGGATGATTCATGGATTCAGGCCAGGGAAAAGAGTGACTGGTTACATGAGCCACTGTCTATCTATGAATGTCACCTGGGCTCATGGAGGAAAAATGATGATGGTGAGTTCCTGAATTACCGGGAAATTGCGCATCAACTGGTCGATTATATCAAGCAAATCGGCTTTACCCATATCGAACTGCTGCCCATTACGGAACATCCTCTTGATGCGTCATGGGGTTACCAGACCACCGGTTATTTTGCACCAACAAGCCGTTTTGGCTCAGCTGACGATTTTCGTTATTTTGTAAATTACTGCCATGAACATGGCATTGGTATATTACTTGACTGGGTACCGGCCCACTTTCCCAAGGATGAACACGGCCTCGCTCGTTATGATGGCAGTACACTCTATGAACATGAAGACCCCCGGCGTGGTGAACATCGGGACTGGGGTACATTGATTTACAATTACGGCCGCAATGAAGTTAAAAACTTCCTGCTTTCAAGCGCAGTATTCTGGTTAGAGGAATATCACCTGGATGGATTGCGCGTCGATGCCGTCGCATCAATGTTGTATCTTGATTATTCTCGTGAAGAAGGCGACTGGATACCCAACCTTCACGGTGGTAACGAAAATATTGAAGCTATTGAGTTTCTGCGTGAGATGAACACCATTACACATGCCAACTTCCCGGGCACTATCACCATGGCTGAAGAATCAACGGCCTGGCCGCAGGTGACACGACCTACCAATATAGGTGGCCTGGGATTTAGCATGAAGTGGAATATGGGCTGGATGCATGACACGCTGAACTATATTTCCCATGATCCTGTACATCGCCATTACCACCATGATCAATTGACATTTGGCCTGTTATACCTGTTTACAGAAAATTTTATATTACCTTTCTCACATGATGAAGTTGTACATGGCAAGAGTTCCATGCTCTATAAAATGCCAGGAGATGAATGGCAACGCTTTGCCAACCTGCGTTTACTGTATACCTATATGTTCACCTACCCGGGCAAAAAACTCCTGTTCATGGGCTGTGAATTTGCACAGGGTGAAGAATGGAACAATGATAAAATGCTGGGCTGGTATTTGCTGCAATACCCACAGCACGCAGGGATAATGCAGCTTGTTACCGACCTCAACAGTTTATATACCCGGCAAGCTGCTTTGCACAGATATGACTTTGACCCCATAGGTTTCGAATGGATCGACTGTCATGACACGGACCAGTCCGTTTTATCCTACCTGAGAAAAAGTGACAATGAATCGATTATTGTGGTGCTGAATTTTACGCCTGTCATACGGGAGAATTATCGCATCGGTGTGCCGGAAACAGGCAACTACGAAGTCATATTCAATTCTGATTCAGCCTTTTATTCCGGCAGTGATGCTGGAAGCCCCTCAGTTGTCCAGGCTGGGGGCATGCCCTGGATGAATCGACCCGCATCCCTGATGCTGAGCCTCCCTCCTCTAGCAGGCCTTGTGCTTAAGTGCCCCTCTAATTAATTATGAGTAAAATCCTCTACGTCAGCAGCGAAGCTTTTCCGCTTGTCAAGACGGGTGGCCTGGCTGATGTTGCAGGTAGCTTGCCCCCTGCTCTGCTAAAAAAATCACAGGATGTGCGCCTGTTATTGCCCGCTTACCCTGAAGTGCTCACCAAAATCAGGCACAGAAAAGTCCGCTCAGCAAGTTCTTACTACGGCCTGGATCTTGAAATCATAGAAACACGACTACCCGGCAGTAATGTTACAGTCTGGCTGGTCGACTGCCCGGAACTTTTCGACAGACCCGGTGGCCCTTATGCCGATGAACATGGCCAGGAATGGCAGGATAATGCGCTTCGCTTTGCTGTTTTCTGCCATGCCGCAGTTGATATCTCCCTGAACAAACTTCAGCTCGACTGGCAACCTGACGTAGTACATTGTAACGACTGGCAGACAGGTCTGGTTCCCGCATTTTTAAGTCTGCAGGCTGAAAGACCCGTTACAGTATTCACAATTCATAATCTCGCTTATCAGGGGGTATTCGGCCCGTCTACATTCACTGATCTGAATTTACCTGATGAACTCTGGCACATAGATGGACTTGAATTTTACGGCCAGCTTTCCTTTATTAAGGGCGGCCTTGCTTATGCAGATATAATCACGACGGTCAGCCCTCGCTATGCAATTGAAATTCTTCAATCTGAATTCGGTTGTGGCCTCGAAGGCCTGTTAAAAAAACGGGTAGAGGATCTTACCGGGATTCTAAATGGCATTGATGAGAAGCTTTGGAACCCCGGGTCTGACAATTATCTCAAACAAAAATACAACCGGCTCTCACTGAATAAAAAGTCAGTTAACAAGACTGAATTACAGAAAGAACTTTCTTTACCTGTTGATGCGGCTATACCCATGATTGGGATGATCGGCCGACTTGTAGATCAGAAAGGCCTTGAGATTTTTATTCAAAGTCTGCCAGGCTTATTAAGCCTGCCTGTGCAGATAGTAATCCTGGGCTCTGGAGACCCCCATTACGAAAGCCAGTTAACTAAATGGGCTCGGAAACAGGCTGATCGTTTAAAGATCATCATCGGTTATGACGAATCACTTGCGCACAGGATAGAAGCCGCGTGTGACATCTACCTGATGCCTTCCACGTTTGAACCTTGCGGGCTCAATCAATTATACAGCCTGCGATATGGAACTTTACCCATTGTTGCTCATGTCGGCGGGCTTGCAGATACTGTGACCGACGCAAGTGAAGAAAACATTGATAATGGCACGGCCAATGGATTTGTACTTCAATATCACACAAAAATCTCACTGATAACGGCAGTACTACGTGCTCTCGCTTTATATCAAAAACCAGATTTATGGCGACAACTTCAGATTACTGCCATGAGCGGCAATTTCTCATGGGAAACCAGTGCTGAATACTATATCAAGCTATACCAGCAAGCCCTGGATAAGCATTAGCTTTATACCACTGCTGTCCCACAAAAATATTCTAATTCACCCTGGAGCGGATCATTCACAAAAAATCTAATAGCCGCTTATCGAAGATTGTGGGAGGCCCGCCCTCGGGGCGAATTGTCAGGAAATGCAAGGCTCTATCGCCGCGAGGGCGCGCCTCCCACAAATATCAAA
>JGI24024J18818_10000160_pt1 | contig 21529 bp, 21 predicted proteins | sample Cruoilmetagenom2_FD_18818 | JGI IMG/M metagenome (IMG submission 18818) | reverse complement strand
TGTCATCAATCTATTCCCAGTTTGTTGAGGCGATAGCGAAACGTACGAAAGCTGATGTCCAGCAGTTCGGCTGCCTCTTGCTTTTTACCGTTTGTACACTCAAGTGCTTTTTCCAGATATGCCTTTTCAATTTCCTCCAGGATGACATCCAGTGAGACCCCTTTTCTCACCTCGTCCAGATCGAACCGTCGGTTTTGAATCCCCTCAATCCACCTTCTTTTATGCAATGAAAGGGCCAGGCTGTCCGGGAGAATAATGTTTGTGCNCTNNGGGCCGCTGAATTCTGTCCCTTGGTTCGATAGGACAGAAAATTGGGGATGGCAATGGCCGCCAGGATGCCGATAATCGCGATAACGATCATCAGCTCGATGAGTGTAAAACCTTTTTGATCTTTTTTTCTTAGTTTTTGAAGCATGTCGGTCCTCCTTTAAATTTTATTATTTTTTAACCTGTTAAAAACATACTATTGGAAAAGCTAAATCTTATATTAACCGTGCTGTGTAAACCTTTGTTTGTTTTTTAAACCACCTCCTTGGACTATCATAAACGATTTTGTTTTCTTAAGTTAGCCTTACACTTTGCAAATAGTATGCCATGGACCGACCATTTATTGTTTGTCATGTTAATATCTTGTTTTTCTTGAACATATTCATTGCTTCAAACGCTATTATATTTTTCTTCTTTAATCCATCATGACAATTTTTGTCATAAAAATTAAATTTTGTCATCAGTCTATTCCCAGTTTGTTGAGGCGATAGCGAAACGTTCGAAAGCTGATGTCCAGCAGTTCAGCCGCCTCTTGCTTTTTACCGTTTGTACACTCCAGTGCCTTTTCCAGATATGCCTTTTCAATTTCCTCCAGAATGACATCCAGTGAGACTCCTTTTTTCACCTCGTCCAGATCGAACCGCCGGTTTTGAATCCCCTCAATCCACCTTCTTTTATGCAATGAAAGGGCCAGGCTGTCCGGGAGAATAATGTTTGTGCTTGAAAGTGCCACGCTCCGTTCCATCAAATTTTCAAGCTCACGGACATTTCCGGGAAAATCGTATTTGGTTAAAAGATCAATGGCATAAGATGAAATTTTGGTTACTTCTCTGTCCAATTCCCGGGAATATTTATCCAAAAAATGCTGGGCAAGAAGACGGATATCGCTCTTTCTCTCTCTGAGCGGCGGCACCCGCAACTCGATGACGTTCAGGCGATAAAAAAGATCTTCCCGGAAGTTCCCAGTCATAACCTCCTCTTCCAGTTTTTTATTGGTTGCGGAGATGATCCTTATATCCACTGAAATATCTTCATTGCTGCCAACAGCCTTAAAGACGCGTTCCTGGACAGCCCTTAGCAGCTTCACCTGTATTGGAAGCGTCAGCTCCCCAATCTCATCCAGAAAGATGGTTCCTTGATCGGCAACCTCAAACAGTCCCTTTTTATCATGGATCGCCCCTGTAAAAGAACCTTTTTTATGCCCAAAGAGCTCGCTTTCCATCAATGTTTCTGGAATACCTCCACAGTTCACGACAACAAACGGCCCCTCACACTGGTCACTCTCTTCATGAATGGCTTTTGCGATCAATTCTTTGCCGGTTCCACTTTCTCCGGTGATAAGAATGCTGGTCTTGGTTTTGGCCACCTGCCGGACAAGACTGTAAATATTCTTCATGCTCGGACTGTTTCCGACAATCTTTCCAAATTGAAGGGTTCTTTTGAATTCGTCATCGAGAATCTCTTTTTCATGCTCGATGGTTTTAAGGTCCAGCGCATTTTTGATGGTCTGTTTAAGTTCCTCATTGTCAAACGGTTTTGGAACAAAATCGTATGCACCTTTATTCATGGCTTCAACCGCAGCCTCAGTGGTGGAATAAGCTGAAATTATGATGACCACAGTATTTGCATTCTGATCTTTTGATGCTTTTAATACCTCTATACCGGTCATGTCCCCCAGCCTGATGTCGCAAAGCAATAGATCAAATTCTGTTTTTTTAATCATGGATATAGCCTTGCGGCCGTTTTCAGCGCATGAAACCTTATATCCTTCCTTGCCCAGCAAAACCTCCAGCAACTCGCGCATGCTGAGTTCATCATCGACTACCAGTATATGCGGTATGTTGTTTTTCATTGGTCAGTTACCTGCCCCATAAAATTTGCCGTCGTAACAACGCAATGTATTTTACCGGGGTCCTTNTTCATTTGTTATCGGTTTTTGGGNGACAATTCTCCGGAATCACCGTGGTAGGTGATCCCAAAAACCAGTCATTGATCTTGATACACGATTTTCCCGCCNACCATTGTTAATACTGTTTTGCCCTTCATATCCCAGGCATCAAAAGGGGTATTACGGCNCAGAGATTTGAATCTGTCGGCGTTTACACGGTACGATCTTCCAGGGTCGATTATCGTAATATCAGCCGGTTGTCCAACGATTAAGCCGTTTTCCAGTCCGAGTATCCGGGCAGGGTTCATCGACATTTTTTCAATGAGACCTGCGAGGGTTAAAATCCCTTCATCAACCAAATTCAACCCCAGAGAAAGGGCGGTTTCGAGCCCGATGATACCATTGGGAGCCTTGTGGAATTCCACTGATTTTTCAATGGAAGAATGCGGCGCATGATCGGTGGCAATCACATCGATGGTTCCATCGGCAAGTCCCTGGCGTACGGCCTCCCGGTCATGGCTGGAGCGTAAGGGCGGGTTCATTTTCATATTTGTATTGTACCCTTTCACAGATACATCGGTAAGGGTACAATAATGGGGAGCGGTCTCGGCAGTGACAGCCACGTTTCTTGTTTTCGCATCCCTTATCGCTCGAACCGATTCCATGGTGCTGACATGGGCGATGTGGATGGAAGCTCCGGTCAATTCACTCAGTGCGATATCCCTTAAAACCATAATACTCTCTGAAGCATTGGGTATTCCCGCCAGGCCCATGTCCCTGGCGACCGAACCCTCATTCATAACGCCGTCTGCCGCCAGATCAAGATCCTCACAGTGGGAAATAACCGGAAGTTGGCACTCTTTGGCCTGTTCCAGAGCTCTGCGCATCAGCTGACTGTTCATCACCGGGTTTCCGTCGTCGGAGAGGGCAACAGCTCCCGCGGCCTTTAACTCGCTGTATTCACAAAGGTCTTCTCCATGCGACCCCTTACTGATTGCGGCAACCGGATAAACGCGAGCCGTGCCGGCTTCCCGGGCCTTGGTTAATATGTATTCCGTAACCGCTATAGAATCGTTGACCGGGTTTGTGTTCGGCATACAGCAGACCCCTGTAAACCCCCCAGCAACAGCGGACCGGCATCCGGTTTCGATGGTCTCTTTATGCTCATAACCGGGCTCCCTCAAATGGACATGCATATCGATGAGTCCGGGGATAACGATTTTACCGGATGCATCAATCATTTTTGATTCAGGGTGTTCACCGTCTGCCAACCCATCTGTTTTGATCTCAACGATCTTGCCACCCTCTATGAAGATATCCATGATGCCGTCTAAATTTCCGGGATCGATTACCCTTCCGCCCTTAATTAGCGTCAACATTATGCATACCTCCGGTCACCGGACAAAAAAACATTCAGACGGCAATCTGGCTGGCTGACCATGAACCCATGCATGGCCAACATCGCCGTTCATTTTTATAAATCCGATACAGTTTGATCTTGCCGGCCCACTGTGGAAAATATCATCTTTGATTGCAATGGGCCGGTAGCTCAATGGCTCGCCCGCGCTATTCCAATATATCCCCAATTCTGTTCCACCTGACATCAAAGTTTGTTTTGTCCCAGGACCAGTAAATGATTAAGGCTTTGCCTCTAACAGCCTTCAAATCGACAAACCCCCAAAACCTGCTGTCATAGCTTTGATCACGATTGTCTCCCATGACGAAAAGGGAATTGGGGGGGACCTTAACCGGTCCGAAATTATCTCTGGGTTGAACACTTGCCGGGAAGGAATAGGGATCTGTAGTGATACCTGGGTCATGATTAAGAAGTTTATGGTTCACGTAAACCTTCTTGTCATGGACTTCGACCACGTCTCCTGCTATGCCGACAACCCGTTTTATAAAATCCTTTTCAGGGTCTTCGGGGAATTCAAAAACAACGATGTCACCACGCTTGGGGGTTTTGATGGGAACAATTGTTATGTGTGTAAATGGTATTTTGATACCGTAAATAAATTTATTGACCAGGATGTGATCTCCAATAAGAAGCGTCTTTTTCATGGAGCCTGAAGGAATTTTAAATGCCTGGATGACAAACGTACGGATAAACAGAGCCAGCACAATGGCCACAAGGATCGCTTCAATATTTTCCCGAAGACCGCTCTTTTTTTTCGTTCGGGCTTCATCTTTAATGGAACGCTTTATTTTCAAAGCTACACTGCATCCTTTCTAATTGAACTTCGTAAAAATGTCTCGTTTTAACATTCAAGTATCGATTTAGTTTCAATTGGTAAAGATTTGTTTTTATTGGCTTTTAAACACACCAAATGAGACTCTTAAAATAATATTTCCCAAAATGCCCGCCACGATATCGTCCATGACAATGCCGACCCCCCCGGATAATTTTCTTTCGAGAAATCGAATCGGATACGGTTTCCAGATATCCAGAATCCTGAATATTATAAAACCTGAAAACACGTAAATCATATTAAACGGCAGGCCGATGAGGGTCACCAACATACCTGCCATTTCATCGATAACGATACAACCCGGATCTTCAGCCTTTAATATTATTTCTGCCTCGCGAGCTATCCATATGGCAAAAAAAATAAACAGCAGGGTTAGGGCAACAGCCGCCGCAAATTCGATTTTAGAAAGAAGAAAACAAAGCGCGAGTCCCAGAATAGATCCAAAAGTTCCGGGAGCAAAAGAGATGTTCCCAATAAAACAGCCGGTCGCAAAAAACATGACCGATTTCTGTTTATAATTCATGNCTTGTCTCTATAGTCTGACTCCTTTTTTGTCAAGAAATAGTATTGAAACATAACANCTTCAATCTTCCAATCGGTTCCATTTGAAAGTTGAAATCATTCTTATTAAATTGGATCACGCANCGATTGTAAAATCGTGTCGTATACGATTCTGATGGGTATGTTCTTTTCAAGAGCGATCTTTCTGCAGACCTCATACTCGGGAGCCATACGAATACTTCCGTCCGGCGCTATAATCCGTTTTACCGCTATTTCACCGTAGGCTGTTTCCATGAGGACGGATTCCCGAGCCAGCACACGTCTTTTGGCATCATAGTATCTTACGCCCAAAGAAGTGGTTTCCGACAAAATGCAGTCGATCACGATTTCCCGACAATCTTCCGGGCACAGAACCTGAACCATGGTACCCGGCCTGTTTTTTTTCATAAAAATCGGAATCCAGTAGACATCGAGGGCACCATGATCAAACAGACGATCCATCAGGAACCCAAATACTTCCGGGTTCATATCGTCGATGCAGGTTTCGACCACTGTAATGGTGTCCTTTTGATGAGTGGAAGCTTTTCCGGTAATAATCCTCAATAGATTGGGTATCGGTTTCAGTTCACGTTTTCCGGCGCCATAACCGATTTTTTCGATGATCATGTCCGGTATTTCTTCAAAAGATTCAGCAAGCGCGACGACGATGGCGGCACCCGTTGGTGTGACTATCTCCTGGGGAATTTGGGTGCCATAGACCGGTACCCCTTTAAGAATGCCAAGGGTTGCCGGTGCCGGAACCGGGAGTGTTCCATGCCGGCAGGAAACAAACCCCCTTCCCAAAGGAATCCTTGAAGATATTACCCGCGCTATCCCCAAATAATCCACACAAAGTACTGTGCCCACGATATCGACAACAGCATCAATGCCACCTACTTCATGGAAATGGACGTTTTCCTTGGGACATCCGTGAATCGCGGCTTCGGCTTCTGCAATCCTTTCAAAAATATCGAGACTCTTTTGCTGGATGTTTGGGGATAGATAGCTTTTTTCTATCATGGATATTATCTCTGCATAATCCCTCGATTTTACGTCGTCTATGACACGGACATCCACGCTTTTAGCCTGAATCCCATTCCGGGACACCGTGGAAACAGAGAGATCAAAACCGGATAATGGTATCTTTTCGAGGCTGTCTTTGAGCCAATTTTCGGGAACTCCGAGATCTATAAATGCCCCCAGGGTCATATCTCCGCTAATACCGCAAAAACAGTCAAAATAAGCAATCATGGATTTTCTTCCGTTAAGTTCTTTAAGATCCTTTGCCGGTTTCCCCGTTAATCCCTTTCCCCGATGCCAACGGCATGAAGCCGGATGATCTCGAGTAAAAGTTCAGTTGTGCGGACCATATCGTCGAGCTTTACCGATTCCCGCACCGTGTGCATATCACGCATACCCGTGCCCAGAACACCCGTCAATATTCCTTTTTCAAAGAATACATTTGCATCAGCACCGCCGCCGGTTGTCTTGGTCACCATTTTTCTCCCCAGGTTTTCAGCCGCTTTACTGGCGAGGTTTACAACCGGGTGATCGTCTTGAATGTAAGTGCGGGAAAAATCTTTTTCGATGTCAATCTCAAGGCGAGGAAGACCGTCAGCGGCTGGGTTGCTTTTATAATTTTCAACAACTTCCTTGAAGGTAGATACGATTCGGTCTGTAATTTTATGAAGTTTTTCTTCATCATGGCTTCTCACCTCACCCTTGATCCTTACGAGGTTGGGAACGATGTTGATGGCGATGCCGCCTTCGATGATACCGATGTTGCATGTTGTCTCATGGTCGATCCGCCCCAGCTCCAGTTCAGCGATGGCTTTACTTGCCAGTAAAATGGCATTTATACCTTTTTCGGGCGCAGCACCGGCATGTGCATCTTTCCCGTGAATTTCGAACTCGAAACGATTGGCAGACGGCGCTCGGGTAACAATGCCTTCCGTGTCGGTGGCATCCAGTGCATAACCGTACTCAGCGGTGACGAGGCTGAAATCAAGATGTTTGGCACCCAGAAGACCAATCTCCTCACAAACGGTTAGGACAAGCTCAATGGGACCGTACGAGAGAGCGTTTTCCTTCAGAATCGTCAGGGTCTCCAATAGAATGGCAATGGCACTCTTATCGTCCGCCCCCAGAATTGTCGTTCCGTCACTGGTAAAGGTTCCGTTTTGCAAAATAGCGGTGATGCCTTTTCCGGGCTCCACGGTATCCATGTGAGCATTAAGTAGAAGCGGTGGCGCCTGGACATTCCCCCGGAATCTGGCAATAAGATTGCCCGTGTTACCACCGGTTTTATCACCGGCACTGTCAACAAATGTCTCTGCGCCCATGAAATCAAGTATTTTCCTGATTTCACCGGCCATGGCCCCTTCTTCTCTTGAGACGCTATCGATTTGAACGAGAAATTTAAAAGTCTCCGCCAATCGTTCTCTATTAACCATATTTTCGTCTTCACCTTTCGAAACGCTTTCTGCCACACAAAAACGTTGACAAAAATCCAATACATATTATGATACGGTTCGGCTCCAGAACGGAAGTGCGCAGCTTACTGGTGAGGCTCCCGGACTTCAAATCCGGTGTGAGGCGCTAGACCCGTCTCGGGTGGGTTCGATTCCCATGCACTTCCGCCATCTTTTTTGTAACTTTAGACAGTTGACTCTATCTCCTGCCCCTTTATACCGCCAAATTACTACCCAAAAAATTCGTATAAACAGGATTGTTTTTCTAACCAAAAATGAATATTGTTTTATTTGCGTTTTGTCAAACCCATTTCCGACTTGATTATCTTCCCGACGCCGGCCGCCGGCAAATTGAAACCGACCCGACCCGAGCGTTGCACCTAAAATCTACGGGCTTTGGTATTTTTTTTAAATCTCATGGGTTGCCTGTTCAAGGGTACCTAAACCGGCATTCCAATAGAACCGATCGATTTTATTCGGCTTATGGATTTTCCGATGTACAATATATGGTAATTTATTTTAATAAGCCACAATATATTCTAATTCAACTAAATTATACATAATTTATATATAATTTAGCTTGACACCAATAAATTACAACTTCATGATATAATTATTAATTATTCCCCCAAAAGAATGTTTCCATAAAAATTCAGAACCGAATACGGTGTTTGGCGACGGAACGGACACGAAACCCCTTTTCTTTTCTGATCCTTGGATAGGAAAAGAGTTTCTATAATACTTGTAAATTTATGGCATCATTTATCAGAGACAATGGCGGCCGGCGTTTGGGAATTGATCGACGACAATTCTTCTATACCATGCATATCCCCGAGCGCAGATCCGGCAAGAAGAGGAGAAGCGGGCTCGATAGAAGATTAAAGCCGAGACGATCGAATTGACCCAGCTGCTGCAAGGGAATGGGACATATGTTAATTTCATTATTTTTTTTAAACGAAAGGGGTCAAGAATTGGAGGGAGGTAGCCACTCATGATCGAAATATTGAGAAAAATATTTGAAGCCAATCCAGGGAAATCGACCACCGTATTAAACAGCACCTGTTCAGACTGCGGGTACGATGTAATCATCCATATTACATCGACATCCGGCGGATTTGGCTTACAGGGCGGCGCGTTATTTGAGCAGCCCCCGGACGGTTACTTCGCGAAGTGTTCGAATTGTTACAAGGTCAACCCAAAAATAAAAGATTTTAATGTGCCAAAATTCGCTCGTGCCTACTAGTTTGTGCTATATTAATTTTGGCTGACTCTCTGTTAAAATTAGTACGCCGTCTTGATTCGATTTCCGTTGAGCAACCTCTTTTGTTCCACCGACCTCATTTACGACTTGAACCGCGACCAATTTTTGATCGTACTTTTCCATGCAAGACATTATGCAATGTTGAAATAGGCCACATAAAATCACTTTTCATCTTGACAAACAATACACAAAAGGAGGTTAAGATATGAAACATCTGATATTGGCATTGTCATTACTTATTTCTATTTATTCGGCAAATGCCTTTGGCCGGTGTATAAAAGGTGATTGTGACAATGGACAAGGCACTTATAAGTATTCCCATGGCACCGAATATGACGGTCAGTGGAAAAACAGCTGGTTAAACGGGCAAGGTATTCTAACCTATCCGGATGGCAGTAAATATGTGGGACAATGGAAGAATAATCAACGGCATGGGAAAGGTGTTTATATTTATGCTGACAACAGTAAATATGTGGGGCTATTTGAGGATAGTCGCCGGAATGGGCAAGGCACCTATATCCATCCTGATGGTAGTAAATACGTGGGGCTATTTAAGGACGGTGAGCGAGACGGAAAAGGAACCTATACGTTTTCTGATGGTAGCGAATATGTTGGACAATGGAAGAATAATCAACGGCATGGAATTGGAACTTACACGTTTCCGGACGGTCGTAAATATGTGGGCCAATGGAAGAACAATAGCTATGTTGAAACCCCTAAATCTGCTGAACCATATATATCCGTTTCAAAAAAGATTGCCGAAAAAAAATCCCGGAAAGCTGAATCATTGATGTCTTCCAAAGTTTCCAAGAAATTGTTGAAGAAGCGTTATCACACGGTCAATTCAGGTGAATCACTATGGGGCATCAGCCGCCGGTATGGTTTGACGCTGAAAAATATACAAATTTTGAACAAGCTGAGCAATAGATCTCTAATTTATCCGGGGCAAAAACTTTTGGTAACGCTATAAAGGGGACAATTGCCGACAACGCTTACCTGGACTGGCCAGCCATTAAAAGCTCATTTGAAACCAGATTGACCAATCCCCATATGGCGTCCGCCGAGAGATGGCGTTCAATAGATCGATCAAAAAGAACGGACAGGTGCGGCTCAAATTCATCGTCTCCTTCCCACAAGAGATAATAAAGGGGAATTTTGGGAAAGGGTGAAAACTTATAGGCTGCATCGGCAAGGTCCAAAAACTCGCCGTCCAGGCTTTCGGCAGCGTTTTTAAACCCCGTTAGGTCCCCGCCGTACCGTTTTAAAACAGGAGCTGTTTTAAGGGTATGGGGACCTTGAAAAAAATGAGCGTCTTTAAGGTCGCTGACACTGATCATTTCTCTGCTGATGAGATCATGGGTTACATTCAGCAGGTAGACCAGAACCACCAATTCCAAAAGGGAGTTGTCTATTTTTTCACTCCGATCCGGGTATATTCGCCGGAGACAGCGGCTTTCAATGTCTACCAGAATATCATTGTTTAAGAAAAGGATCCGAAATCCCCCGGAATCATGGGATATGGCAAGGGAATATTCGCATACCCGGTTCATATCCATTTTTTTTAAATCCTCCCAGTGCTTGGGAGGGACTTTTATCAATTCACTTTTAGATTTCCTTTGCATACCGGCATACTTTCATTTTAACAAATTGACCGGACCGCCCACCGAAGGCCCCACCTTTTGAGGCGGGGATCCTCACCGTCGACAAATGAACCGATCGCTCATTTCAGTCCGAGTCTGGCCACGGACTCAATGTGATAGGTGTGTGGAAACATGTCAACGGGCTGGACTTCCAGAACAGCATAATTGTCTTTCAACATGTCCAGGTCCCTTGCCATGGTAGAGGGATTGCAGGATACATAAACGATTCTTTCGGGGGCCATATCAATAATCCGGCGGACAACATCCTTGTGCATCCCGGCCCTGGGAGGATCAATGATCATTACATCGGGGCGGGACGTGAATGTTTTAAGCCCTTCTTTTATATCCCCAAGGATAAAGCTGCAATTTGAGACTCCGTTTAATCGACAGTTATTCATTGCGTCGTTTACCGCACTTTCAGCGATTTCCATACCGATCACTTTTTTCGCGGATCCGGATAAATATATGGCAATCGCTCCCGTGCCGCTGTAGAGATCTACAACTGTCTCCTGCGTTGTTAGGTCTGCATAATCCTTTACGATTTTGTACAAACATTCAGCACTCCGGGTATTGGTCTGAAAAAAAGAATTTGCTGATATTTCAAACTCGAATTCGCCGATTTTATCCTTGATACAGGTAGGCCCGGAAAGCGGAATTTCACGTTCGCCAATAGCAACACCGGCTTTGCGTGAAGTGACATTGTTTACCACCGATACGATTTGGGGGTAGGTTTCCGTCAACTTGTCTGAAAGCGGCTTTACCATGTCCCGATCTTCTGTTGCCGTGACAATGTTTACCATCCACTGGTCAAAAGCCACAGAATGTCTTAGCATCAGAAAACGCCAGAAGCCGATATGACTGTGGAGTCCATAAACAGGGGCATCCGAATTTCGGATATACGTTCTCACGTCATCGAGAATCGGGTTGCCGAGCTCGGGTTGAAGCAGGCATGCTCTGGTATCCAGAACTTTGTAAAATGTCCCCGACACATGGAGTCCAAGGGCAAAATCCCTGTCAATATCCTTTTGGTCCATTTCGTCCGGCAACAGCCACCTGCGGTCGGAACAAGAGAATTCCATCTTGTTTCGGTATCCAAAAATCAACGGTGAAGCCATTGTGGGATGCACTGTTGCGTCGTGAATATTTCCGATATGTTTAAGGGATTCCTCAACATGCTGTTGTTTGTAGACCAGCTGTTTGTCGTAACTTAAAAACTGCCACTTGCAGCCGCCACAAAAACCGCTGTAGATGCATGGAGGATCAACCCTGAACGGTGAGGCCTTTAAAACCGTTTCAACACGGGCTTCTGCATACTGTTTTTTTCTTTTAACGATGCGGGCAATAACGGTATCCAAAGGGACCGTTTTATCGACAAAAACCGTAAGCCCATCCACCCTTGCCAGACCTTTTCCACCAAAGGCGATCCCGGAAATATCGAGTTCAAGCAGTTGGCCTTTTTTTACTTTCATTTTTTATATTCGTTCAGCGGCAAATTCACACACGCCAGGATTTTTTTATATTTCATTACGATTTAAAGAATTGAAAAATATCACGATCAATGAAATAAACCAAGCATGAATCGAAAAAACATCACGTTTACATCCAACGGGTATTCTCTCAGCGGAATTCTTCACCATCCGGGTATCCCTCTGCCGCCGGTTGTTATCGGTTCCCACGGACTTTTAAGCACCAGCAATTCTCCAAAACAGATCGCTTTGGCAAAAGCTTGCAATGCACACGGCATTGCATTTTTCAGGTTCGACCACCGCGGATGCGGTCAAAGCGAGGGCGTTTTTAAAGAAGTTACTTCTCTTGCAGCCCGCTGTACTGACCTTATCAGCGCAGTAAAAACGATTCAACTCAGAAAAGATACCGGTAACCGGATCAGCCTTTTTGGCAGCAGCATGGGCGGTGCTGTCTGCATATCGACAGCTGCTCATTTCGATATCGATTCGTTGGTCACCTTTGCCTCCCCTGTCCGCACTGCCTCCATAAAAGAGTCCCAGGCAAAATCGGACGATGCAGATTCTATGGATTCGACGTTCGACAAAAAAGCGCTGCAGTGGGACATTTCGGACGAGCTCGAAAATCTTCACCACATATTAATTGTGCACGGTGATTCCGACCAGCTTGTCTCACTGTCCAATGCCCATGAGATTTATGAAAAAGCCGGCAATCCAAAAAAGATGATCATTCAAAAAAACGGCGACCACCGCATGAGCGACAAAAGACACCAGGAAGATTTTGTTCTGAACGCGGCGTTATGGTTCCAGAAATGTTTTTCCGGCACATTGGAGGCTCAACTTAAACCATAAGCTCTCGACGAAGGATGTCGAGGGCCTTCATGGCAAATATCTTTTTATTCCTCGACCTGTTGTTGAACGGAAAACAGAACCGATAACCTCGGGCAGAACGGGCGGTGGCAAGACCGATCCAGACCGTCCCCACAGGTTTATCGTCGGTTCCCCCACCCGGTCCTGCAATACCAGTGACTGCAAGGCCGTAAGTGGCTCCGGCGATCCGTCTTACACCCTCGGACATCATCTTTGCGGTTTTTTCGTGAACGGCTCCGAACCGTTTTAGGACCTCTGGCGACACATCCAGCATTTTTGTTTTGGCATCATTTGAATAGGTAATCCCTGATAAGAGGAAATATTTCGAACTCCCCGGAATATTGGTCAGCAGGTGGGAGATCAACCCCCCGGTACAACTCTCTGCAACGGCCAGCGTCGTTTTTTTTTCTGTAAGGAGCTCGCCGACCACAGCTTCCATGGACATGCCGTCCACGGAAAAAACATTTTCCCCGATCTTTTTTAGAACCGATTCAGTGGCCTTGCTCATAAGTGCATCGAGCGTCTTGCGATCCTTGCCCGAGGCATAAAGTTTTATTTGGATCTCCGGGAATTTCGCGCGAAAGCCCAGTTTTATCTCCGAAAATTCGGCCGAAAAGCCTTTCATTCGTTCAACTGTGGCCGACTCTGTTAGGCCGAATGTTGATATGGTCTTGACCCTGCTGAGTTCACGTCCGCCTCCCCGAACCGTCTCTATGGACGGAAGAACCGAATCTGAAATCATTCTGTGCATTTCAAAAGGAACTCCGGGAAGAAAGTAAAACAAACATTTCTCTATCTTTAAAGTGAATCCGGGCGCCGTTCCAACAGAATTATAAATCGCCTCGGCACCGAATGGCAGCATGGCCTGTTTTTTGTTTGAATTGCTCGTGGGTCGATTTCTGGTCGTGAAATAATCTTCAACCGAACGAAGTGCCGACCGGTTCAGAACAAGCTCTACACCTGCTGATTTTGCAGCCGCTTCCGCCGTAATGTCATCTGTGGTGGGGCCAAGACCGCCGGTTACAACAGCAACATCTGCTCGGATTGCGATCTCTTGGAGGGTTGAAACCAGATGGTTCACGTCGTCCCCAACACAGCTGTGACGAACGACGAAAAGTCCGATTTCCTTCAGCGCCTGTGCAATATGCGCGGAGTTGGTGTCGGCTACGGNACCTGTCAGGATTTCATCACCCGTAGCAAGTATTTCTATAATCATAAAAAAACCTTAACTCTCCAACACGTTTGAGGGAATTCGCGCTTTCCCTGTTGACCGGGTTGTGCTCCCCGCACGCCCCACCCTTCAGGGCGGGACCGAGNGGAGCTCTATTATAATGGCCATTTCCTTACCGGGAAGCTCTGCCCTTTGGGGCGGGAAGGTTCAATCCCCGCAATTCAACCGGGCGAACTGTTGCGGTACAAATCATCATAAATCGATCGAACCTGGCGGCACATTTTCTCAAATTGATTTGGATAAAGAGACTGGGCACCATCACTGAGCGCCTCCTCAGGAGCATGATGCACCTCCACCATCAGTCCATGCGCCCCCACGGCAATAGATGCACGACTCAAAGGAATTACCTGATCTCGGCGACCCGCTGCATGGCTGGGATCGATGATAATCGGAAGGTGGCTTTCTTTAAGTACAACAGGAACTGCGGAAAGATCCAGCGTATTTCGGCTGTGATGGGCAAAGGTCCGGACGCCCCTTTCGCACAAAATTACCTGGGAATTTCCAACTTCTAAAATATATTCAGCCGCCATCAGCCATTCATCGATAGTTGCAGCCATGCCCCTTTTGAGCAAAACCGGCTTGCTCGACCGACCCGCTCGCCGCAGCAAACTGAAATTCTGCATGTTCCGTGTTCCGATCTGAATGACATCGGCATATTCTTCCACCAAATCGAAAGTTTCATAATCCATGACTTCCGTGACCACCGGCATTCCGGTTTTTTCCCGAACCTTTGATAATATTTTCAATCCCTCTTCCCCGAGTCCCTGAAATGAATACGGCGACGTTCTGGGTTTAAACGCCCCGCCTCTGAAAAGTTGTGCACCGCTGCTCCGGACGTGCTCGGCGATTTTCAAGGCTTGCAATTCACTCTCTATGGCACAGGGTCCGGCGATAATGGTCAGGCTTCCACTGCCGATAGATATATCATCGATCTTTATTACGGTATCTTCAGGTTTAATTTCTCGGCTCACGAGTTTATATGGACGTGTCACAGGGATGGCATCCTTTACCCCCGGCAGACCCAGAAACGGCCCGGCATCAACGTGCCCCTTGTTGTTCAAAATCCCGATAGACACCCTTTCTCCTCCTGGAATCGGACGCGCCGCATACCCTTTTTGTTCAATTGCAGCCACCACGGTGTCGATCTCCGTCTGTTTGGCTTTTTTGTCCATAACAATCAGCATCATCTGCCTCCTTGACCGTTGATTAGATTTCCCTGCAGTAAGCTGCAGAATTCTTCCCAAAAAAAAAGACCGTGAGCTTCAAGGTGCCCACGGTCCTTCATTACCCGTCATGTTAATGGTTCAAGCAGACTTGAACCGGTCGGCACACTTTTTCCTTCCGGTTATCCACCACCAGCGCCAATAATATTTTTGTTTCCTTAAAGTTTCCATCTTTGAATTTTATTTAAAACACCCTTTTTGATATAAACTAAAACTACTGAAAGCGACTCGGCCTTGTCAAGATTTTTTTCAATGTATTGATGCCAACATCTATCCTGTGGAGAAAACGGTTCCGATCTTCGTTAAGATATTTTCTTCAATGATCTAAAAAATCTTGACAAATGCTTTTTATTAAGGATAAGTTTACAGCACTAACGGTGAAAAAATGAATGACAACAATAACCCAAAAACATTTAAAAAGGTTGATATGAAACGCTGGTGGTGGCAAATCCAAATTAACGGGTCTGCCCCAGGGACTTGATCAACCGACGTATAATTAAAAATCTACAAAGGACCAAGGGCAACTCAAACCCACGGTCTTTTTTTTGACTTCGAACAGGCCGTGGAATTCTCCACGGCTTTTTTTTGCTTTTTTAGAAAGGAACATCCATGCTGATCAATGAATTCCCCGACATAGATGAATTTCGAAACCTGGCAGAACAGGCCAATGTCATTCCGGTTTGTATGGAGATGTTGGCCGATACGGAAACTCCGGTATCCCTCCTGAGAAAATTTTATAAAAACAACACCTCCGTCTTTCTGTTTGAAAGCGTTGAGGGCGGTGAACGATGGGGAAGATATAGTTTTTTAGGCGTCTCCGCAAGAACCCATATCCGAATATTCCCGCAATTTGTGGAAGTCTGTGAAAACGGTTCCCGCAGACAGATCGCCCACAACGGCGACCCGTTCGCTGTTTTGAGAATATTGATGAATCGTTATCAACCCGCACAAGTTTCCGGGCTACCAAGATTTTGGGGAGGAATGGTGGGATATTTAACCTATGAGATGGTGTCCTTTTTTGAATCGATCCCCAATCTTTTGCCGGAAAACAAACCCCTGGCCCATTTCATCCTTCCGGATGAACTACTTATATTCGACAATATCCGACATACATTACTCTTGGTTGTTATCTCCTTTCTGGAAAAAGCGCAGAATCCGGACGCGGCGTTTCATCGGGCAACCGACCGCCTCGAATCTTTACTTGCTGAAATGGAACAGCATGTGCCTGAAGACGATGTCTATCCGAATGACGTTGAATTTGTTTTGAAGGCACCGTGGGAGGAAGATGATTTTCGATCTCTTGTTAAACGGGTTAAAGAACATATCCGGGCCGGCGATGTCATACAGACCGTCATCTCAAAGCCATTCACCTGTGCTTTTCCGCCCGATCCGTGGACACTCTATCGGGCCCAGAGATTCATCAACCCTTCCCCCTACCTCTACTTTCTCGGTCTTGAAGAGATGACCCTCGTGGGCTCCTCTCCGGAAACTATGGTCCGCCTGGAAAACGGCGTTGCCACCCTTCGGCCCATTGCCGGAACCCGGCCGAGGGGCAAGAACGAGCAGGAAGACAGATCTCTGGCCAATGAACTCCTTTCCGACGAGAAAGAACGGGCCGAACACTTAATGCTGGTGGATCTGGGTCGCAATGATCTGGGACGCGTTGCAGACGTGGGAACCGTTCAGGTCACCGATTTGATGATTGTCGAACGCTATTCCCATGTCATGCACCTGGTTTCAAATATCTGCTGCGACCTCCAAGCCGGTTACGATGCCTGGGATCTGCTACAGGCGACCTATCCTGCCGGAACTTTGTCCGGCGCGCCTAAAATAAGGGCCATGGAAATTATCGCAGAACTTGAACAAAGCCCCAGAGGACCTTACGGCGGCGCTGTGGGATACATTTCGTTCCATGGAAACATGGACATGGCCATTACCATTCGGACTGCAAGTATTGAGAACGGAACACTAACGGTACAGGCCGGCGCCGGCATCGTTGCCGATTCCAATCCCGAGAGCGAACGAAAGGAGACCGTCAATAAAGCGATGGCCATGCAAAAAGCACTGCAGTTGGTTCAAAAAAATACAGCTTAAATACTATCGGGAAAACATGAAGGGGAGAACATAATGATCATAATGATAGACAATTACGATTCATTCACCTACAACCTGGTGCAATATCTGAAACAAATCGGCACTTCCGTCAAAGTCGTCCGAAACGACGCTGCTTCAATTTCCGACCTTATCTCCTGGGAACCTGCAGGTATCGTTATATCACCCGGACCGGGTCGGCCGGAAACAGCGGGAATTTCACTGTCTGTGGTGCAACATTTTTCTGGAAGGGTCCCTATCCTCGGCGTATGCCTCGGGCACCAATCCATTGGCGCCGCTTTCGGTGGTAAAGTGGTTGCCGCCAAACGGCTCATGCATGGTAAAACATCCATGATCCACGCGGATGGGAAAATGATATATCAGGGCATTCACAAACCCTTCGAGGCGATGCGCTATCACTCCCTGGCAGTCTCCCGAGAAAATTTTCCAGAATGTTTGGAAATTAGCTCGGAAGCGGATGACGGGGAAATTATGGGCATCCGGCACAAAAAACATCCCTCAACGGAAGGAATCCAATTTCATCCGGAATCTATTATGACACCATTGGGAAAACGGCTTTTGAGAAATTTTCTCAACAAAACAAAAAACCATTCACCAGTGATAGATGACCGATAAAAAGGGGAAAACTCATTATGTTCAAGAAAAATCTTGGTAAAATTGTCCAGAGAAACGACTTGACTGAAGCCCAGATGGCTCAAATGATCACCGACATTTTTTCGGGTAATGTGACCGAGGCCCAGATCGGCGCACTGATGGCCGCATTGGCCACAAAAGGAGAAACCTTTGAAGAATTGGCAGGAGCGGCTCGAGCCATGCGCCGGAAAGCGCTGCGTATTCAAGCATCCAGCAAGACGGTTGTGGACACCTGCGGAACCGGCGGAGATAGCGCTCAGACATTTAATATTTCCACCACAACAGCCTTCGTGGTTGCAGGGTGCGGGGTGACGGTGGCCAAGCATGGGAACCGATCTGTATCGAGTCGATGCGGCAGCGCAGATCTTCTTGAAACACTGGGTGTTAAACTCGACACCAATCCCGAAATCGTCGAAGAAGCTGTCCAGGAAATCGGTATCGGTTTTCTTTTTGCGCCCCTTTATCACGGGGCCATGAAATATGCGGCCAAAGCAAGAAAGGAAGTGGGTCTGCGCAGCATCTTTAACATGCTGGGGCCCCTTACGAATCCCGGCGGAGCCAATTGCCAGCTACTCGGGGTATATGCGCCTGAACTCACGGAGATGTTTGCAAATGCCTTGCAGCTTCTTGGGACAAAAAGAGCTTTTGTGGTCCATGGCCACGACGGACTCGATGAGATTACCGTTTGTGCCCCCACCCGTGTTTCAGAGCTCAAAGACGGCCTTATCCGAACGTACGATATTTTTCCTGAACAATTTTTCGGGCAACAGGCGGACTCAAAAGATCTTTTGGGAGGAAATCCTGAAGAAAATGCTCAAATCACCCGAAACATCTTAGGTGGCGAAACCGGAGCACAACGGAATGTGGTCCTCATTAACGCGGCCGCGGCACTCGTGGCGGCAGGAGCTGCGGATGATTTGACCCAAGGAATCCGATTGGCTGAAACTTCCATTGATGAAGGTGCTGCAGCCGAGAAAATGAAAGCGTTGATCCAGTATACCCGGGAAAACGGCTAATGGCTGAAGACATATTGAATAAAATCGTTGAAGATAAAAGGCGGGAGATCGCTTTGGCAAAACGAGATCTGCCGGAACGCGCGCTTCGTGAAAAATGCTTAAAACCTCGCAAAAACCGCCCGTTTTTAAAAAACCTTGAAAATCCCGGGCCGTCCGGGATTAATATCATTGCTGAAATCAAACGGGCCTCCCCTTCCAAGGGGATCCTTTGTGCAGATCTGGACCCCGCTGCTTTTGCCACTGACTATGAATTGGGCGGTGCGGCGGCCCTCTCTGTACTCACCGATCAACCCCATTTTAAGGGAAGTCCTGAAGATCTGAAAATCGCTCGTGAGACCACAAACCTTCCGGTACTTCGAAAAGACTTTCTGATTTCAGCTTACCAGATTTTTGAATCCGTCGTTATGCAAGCAGACGCCATTCTTCTGATCGTTCGAATCCTTGAGCAGCAGCAGCTAAAGGATTATCTGAGTTTATGCCATGAACTAGAGATGGATGCGCTGGTGGAAATTCATTCGGAATATGATCTTGAAAAGGCCACCCGGGCCGGCGCACGTCTGATCGGGATCAACAACCGCAACCTGCGGTCTTTTGAAACCGATTTGGACACCGCAGTTCGCATGAGATCCCTTCTCGGTCCCGACCAGGTGGCCGTAGCGGCCAGCGGAATCCAGACACGAGAAGACATTGATAAAATAAAAGGCTCGGGAATCTGGAACTTTTTAATCGGTGAAAGTCTTATTAGGTCTCAAAATCCAAAGGATTTTCTTAAATACCTCCTGGGATAAGATGTCCCGAAAAAGACCATCGACCCAACAAAAAATAAAATTCTTGCATCAAACCCCAGCCAACGAATACAGTTGTTGCAATGTTTTTGTCATGAACGATCGATATTGGATGATGGACGATGTTCGAAAATAAATTTAGACCACGGGTTAAGATCTGTGGCCTCACTCGGATTGAAAACACCAAAGGATGTGTGGAACCCGGAAGCCTTGCGCCTGAAAATGTTGCGCTTGCTGTGGAAATGAGTGTTCCGCATACAGTGGACGTCAGTTCCGGTGTGGAGCAGCCCCCCGGCCAAAAGGAGCTTGACAAAATCAAAGCCTTCATGGATGCTGTTTCCAGATGCGGGATTGATAAAAACCCGAACAATAGTTTTTTAGGAATTCCTTAATTCCAAAATCGACCTGTTTGAGAATTCATCGTTATTGAAGAGGTAAAAAATGAGAAAGATAATAGAATTAAAACGTGTGGTGGTCACCGGTTTGGGGATGGTGACTTCACTAGGGCTGGACGTTCCCACGACTTGGGAGGCCATGATCGCCGGCAAATCCGGCATAGATCAAATTACACAGTGGGGCGATGTAGAAGAAGTTAAATCGAAATTTAAACTGGCCGAGGACTTTCCCCTGATTGCCGGAGAAGTCAAAGATTTTAACATTAAAGATTTGGTTAAACAAAGAAAAATCGGCTTTTCAAAAGAAGATCTAAAGCAGATTAAATATATGGATGCCTTCACCCAGTTTGCTTATGCCGCAACACTGGAAGCAGTATCTGATGCCAATGTAAATTTAGAAAAAGGAGATGTCGATCCTGATCGGGTCGGCGTCATTATCGGCTCCGGCTTGGGCGGCCCCAAAACATGGGAAACAGAATTTGAACGTTTCTATAAAGGCAAAAAAGTATCGCCCTTTTTAATTCCCCGCCTGATACCGAATCTGGCTGCCGGCAATATCAGTATCTCTTTTAAAGCCAAAGGCGCCAATGCGTGTCTGGCAACAGCCTGTGCTTCCGGTTCCCATGCAATTGGTGAAGCTTTCCAAAGGATACAACTCGGCAAAGAAGACGCCATCGCCTGTGGCGGAACAGAAGCTGCGATTACACCTTTAACGATTGCGGGTTTTCATGCAATTAAAGCCTTGTCATCAAAATATCAGACACCCCAAACCGCTTCCCGACCCTTTGACATAGACCGCAACGGTTTTGTTATGGGAGATGGATCTGGCATACTTATCTTGGAAGATTTGGACCATGCCGTGAATAGGGGGGCTAAAATCTATGGAGAAGTCATCGGTTTTGCCATGACCGGAGACGCCAGTCATATTACTGAACCCAATATGGACGGTGCCATTCGATGCATGAAGCTGGCTTTGGAGGATGCGCAAATTGCCCCGGAGGACATCGATTTGATCAACCCCCATGCAACATCCACACCCAAAGGTGACATTAATGAAGCCGCCGCCATTAAAGAAGTATTTGGCGCCGGCAAAGAGAAACCGTTCATCACGGCCAATAAATCTCAGATAGGGCATTCTCTGGGAGCCATCGGAGGAATCGAAGCCATTTCCGCCGTATTATCCATTTATGACAATAAAGTCCCGCCGATTTTGAACCTGGAAAAGATTGATCCGGAATGCCAGGGCCTGAACTATGTCGTCGGCCAGACCAAAGAAGCCGAGATTGTTACAGCCCTTTCGAATTCGTTCGGTTTCGGTGGAACGAATGCAACGCTGGTTTTTCGAAAATACCCATAGGAAAGAAGAACAAGTTAGTTCGCTTCGCCCCGCCTGCCATTGCAAGCTCGCCCGCCAGCCAAGCCCGCCCGGCATTCGCCTGAGGCGAAGCCGATGGCGGCAGGGCAAGGCGAGGCGGCCTGGGGTAC
>JGI24024J18818_10000159_pt1 | contig 21607 bp, 21 predicted proteins | sample Cruoilmetagenom2_FD_18818 | JGI IMG/M metagenome (IMG submission 18818) | reverse complement strand
CAGAATAGTATGCCCAACGTCCTTTTCTCTCGACTTTTAAAAATCCTGCATCTTTCAGGATTTTGAGGTGACGTGAGATACGGGATTGGATCATCTTAAAGGCAACTTCTATGTCATAGACACACACAGCCCCATTTTCATCTATAAAACGCAATATTTTCAGTCTGGTCTCATCGTTGAGTGCACCAATGGTTTGCAAAAATGTATTCATTTAAAAGTTTCCATGTGTGTAGTGTAGCGTAAATTGGAGTATGTATCAAGATATATTGATACTAGAGTCTCATATCTGTACCCATAGTAATACTTCCATGGATACCGGTATCGCTGTCTGCAAGTACTTCAGATGCAGCTATGCCATCACCTGAAACAACAACGCCACCTATACCTACACCAATGCGAGGAGAACATCCGGTGAAAAGTAAAACGACAAAAAGAGATAGACTAAGTAATTTCATACTCATTCCTTTTAGCAATGATATTATTTCCCTTTATAAAAGAGTAAAAAAGCACCCAAAGAAGCAGCAGATATAAGTATGATGGAAGCACCGGAGGTAAGGTTATAGGTATAAGAGAACCAGAGCCCAACGAGTGTAAATAGTGTGGCGATGAGCCCGGAGAGGAACATCATGCTAAAGAGACTATGGGAAAGTTTTTCAGCGATATAGACTGGGATGGTCAGCATAGCTATGACCAAGATGAGTCCTACAACTTTGATAGATACTACCACAGTTAAAGCTGCAAGTATAAGGATAAGAGTATAGAAAAATCTAACATTAACTCCTCGAAGTGAGGCATATTCACTGTCATATGAAACGGCAAGGATATCTCTATACCAAAAGGTCATGACGAAGAGTATGACTGCCAGTAGGGCAGCCATAAAGTAGAGATCTTCTGTACTTACTGCAAGAATGGAACCAAAGAGATAAGACATCATATCGACATTATATCCCGGTGTCAGATCGATAAATATCACCCCGATCGCCATACCTACAGCCCAGATGAGTCCGATGAAAGTATCGATGCGGTGACGTTTGCGTAGTGTAAGTGAGGAGATGAGCAGGGCAGAACTTACCGCAAACATAGATGCACCCAAAAAAATGGGAAATCCAAAGAAAACAGCAAGACCGATACCTCCGTACGAAGCATGGGCGATACCACCAGCGAGAAATACCATACGATTGACCACAATGAGTGAACCGATGATACCTGCGGCAAAACTTACGAGTATACCGGCTATGAGTGCATGTTGTATAAATTCAAAGGAAAGGGCTTCTATCATTTGGCTTCCCTCCATTTTGTATCTTCTTTATGATCATCATGATCACAAGTACTGCAACCCTCAGAACCCAACATTTGCAAGAGTTCAACTTCACAGAAGTGTTCTCCCTCATTGTGGGTATGGAATGTCTCTTTCTTATCAGAGATATCATGATAAGAGAGTCTTTTGTTAATATGTGCAGCCTTGGTGGCATACTCAAGGATCACAGAGATATCATGACTCACCACGATGATAGTGATACTTTGATTGAGCAGTTTCAAAAGCTCATAGATCTCTTTTTGTCCTTTGATGTCTATGCTTGAGGTAGGTTCATCAAGTATAAGTATCTGAGGGTGGGCACAAAGAGCTCTGGCTATCATCACTCTTTGTCTTTGCCCTCCTGAGAGAGAGCCTATCTTGCTTTGTGAAAAGTCTTGCATACCTACCTGTGCAAGGGCACCCATGGCACAGGCTATCTCATCTTTTCCGTAGCCAAAGAGTGGGTTTTTGGTACCCACATGACCCATAAGCACAACTTCAATGACTTTGATGGGAAAGTCTGTGTTAACATTGGTGTTTTGTGGTACGTAGCCAATGTGAGAGGGGTTTTTAGAGGCTGCTTTGCCTAAGACCTTGATACTGCCTTTTTTAGGTTTAAGCATGCCCAGTATGAGCTTAAGCAGAGTAGATTTACCTCCACCGTTGGGTCCTATGATGGCTAAAAAGTCTTTCTCATCAACAGTAAGATTGATATTTTCTAAAATAAGATCTTTCTCATAAGCGAAGGAGAGATTTTCTATATCAACTACAGACATATTACTTCCCTGCGATAGCATTGGCGATGTTTATGAGGTTCTCAGACCAGTTAGGTGCAAGCGGAGAGACTTTGATCACCTTGATATGCAACTCATTTGCCATGACTTTTGCGATGCTGTCTGAAAACTCCGGTTGTGTAAAGATGGCAGAGATCTGCTCCTCTCTGGCTTCTTTTATAAGAGCAATAAGCTCTTTAGGCTTAGGGCTTTTCCCTTCCAGTTCAACAGGAAGTTGTTTCAGCCCGTATGTTTGAGCAAAGTACCCCCATGAAGGGTGAAAGACCATAAACTTTGTTCCTTTAGGTTTGGTTGAGAGTATATTTTTTATCTTACTGTCAGTCTCTGTTATGAGTGAGAGGAATTTGTCATAGTTTTGTTTATAATAACTTTCATTGGCAGGGTCTACTTTTGTAAGTGCTTTATAGATGTTCCCTACAATGATCTTAACATTGTCTGGTGATGTCCAAATATGCGGGTCATTGCCCTCATGTATGTTGTGATCATCGTGTTCCTGATGCCCATGTTCATCATGCTCTGTATGTGCCTGCATCTTTAACATTTGAATGTTTTGTGTGAGGTCGATGACTTGCATCGTATTGTTAAGGTTCTTAAATTTAGACAACCATACATTCTCAAACTCCACACCTATGGAAAAATAAAGCTCTGCTTTAGCCACATCTTTCATTTGTGAGGGTTTAGGTTCATAAGTGTGAGGTGAGTTACCCGTGAGTACCATAAGAGAAACATTGACCTTGTCACCACCGATGGCTTTAACAAATGTCTGTTCCGGTAAGATACTGACTACAGCATTGATATTAGAAAATATATAGGTTGTTGATAGCAAGAAGATAAGAGTGATTTTTTTCATAAATGGATTATAGCAAAATAGTGATTTGGGTGTAATTAGTCTAACGTTTGATTTCATCGATAGTTAACTGTTCGCTACTAGGCTTTGTTATATAACTTGTACAAAACTCCAACACTTCGCCTAAGTCAATAAATACAAAGTTATCATTTGAAGTCTTCCTAGCTAAAAACAAACCTGAACTCGTTCCCATGCTCTGCGTGGAAATGCATACATGAAGTTAAACTTAAAATATTAGTCTAAGGCACCGTTAGGGGGAACTGAATGTATGATACTATTATACCACCTAGCAGTGGATTTAACCTTTTCTTTATCTTGAAGTGATGTCTGCATTACGACGGAGACCATCGTAACGAGAGAAAAACTAGCTTCTATACTGGAACTGAAACTGCTTGGGTTGGTTACTTGTAGATGAGGGGTGCTTTTTATGATAATAGTGCTAAAAAACCTATAGAGTACCCCTATATATATTCCACACGATTACGTCCGAGGTCTTTTGCATGATAAAGCGCATCATCCGCTTTTTTAATCAGCTCTTCATATGTAGAAATAGTACCGTTGCTGGTAGCTACCCCACAACTAATGGTAAGGAATTGACTCATGGAAGAGCTGTTATGAGGAATTTGCAATGCTTCGATAGCCGAACGCATCTGTTCAGCAATAAGCAGCGCTCCATCAAGGCCCGAATGTGGTAAAATAACGACAAACTCTTCACCGCCGTATCGTGCCACCATATCACCTGGGCGTTTTAGCGTGCCTTTAATAGTCTGAGCGACCAGCTTTAAACATTTATCCCCCTCTAAATGCCCATATGTATCATTGTAAGTTTTAAATTTATCGATATCACAGATAATGAACGATAACGGATAATTATCTCTTTGACTTCGCTGATACTCGGTCTGTATCGTATCAATAAAGTATCTTCTATTTGCGATACCTGTCAACGCATCCATAATGGATTGGTAGCGTAACTTTTCATATACTATGTTTAGGTATCTGCCGTCGGAAACAATAAATATGATACCGGCAAAAGCGATTAGAAAATGTGCTATCGCCAGTGTAAATAGAAATTTTCCCGGTGTATAGGGGATCGAGACACTGATGCCACCTCTGATATCTCCGACTTTATAGCCTTGCGCTGCATGGCATTTCAAACAACTCTGTTTCGTCATTAACGGTGCCATATAGGTAAACTGTTTATCTGAGTATGTGTAAACCTCTTTTGTGCCCTCTTCAAATCTTTCTAATGCATCTGCTTCCCATGGAGTAGCCTTATTAGCAGGACGAATTGGATTTAAACTTGTAATATGAAAATAGAAGCCCTCATGTTTTTTTGCAAGCTCTGAAAGTTGTCTCGTCATAAAAGCTGGATTGATCTTAGTTAGGGTTAAAGAGTCGCTGACATTAATTTCTCTATTGGGAACTTTCAAATAGGGGTTTGGCTGCGTCTCTTTTGTCATAGGGACATAGACACCGCCATGTTGGGCATTCCATGCTCTGGTTAAGACAATATTTTGAAAAAATGCCTTGCCTGTTGAGAGCATATTATCTGTTTTCCATTTTTGTGTATTACTATAATTCCATATAAAAGAGCTTGTTATAATAATAATCCATACACTACTAATAAAAATTATTTTATTTTTTATATTATTCATTTTTTCTTTACTTTGTAATACTTTATGGGCACCTCTAAAAACCCTAGTCACTAATTATAGTCACTAATTTTCTAAATGTCCTGAGTTGACGTATTATCTGAGAAATAAATCCCCGGGGCAAGCCTGAGAATGACATAAGTGTGAAAGCTTTGTTCTTAAGATAGTTTAGCTATAACCTATCAAAAATCTAAATAATAACGGAGCAAACATATGCCAGCAAACCAAATAACAAAAGAAAATATAGAAACAATGGTCATGAACTTTTACAGAAGGGTGTTAAAAGATGACATTGTAGGTCCATTTTTCATCGCTAAACTGGGAGATGATATGACAAATGAGTATTGGGAACCTCATTTGGAACTTTTGGTGAACTTTTGGTCTTCCATTGCACTAGGTGATACCTCTTACAAGGGTAATCCTTTTGCTCCGCATATGTACTTGGGTGAACTGAACCGTGAAGTGTTTGAACAGTGGTTAACACTCTTTTTTGCGACACTCGATGAAGTGTATGAGCCTGGGGTAGCAGACCAGTTTAAAGAAAGAAGTAGCATTATCGCAGGTAATTTTATGCGTAATCTAGGTTTAGCCTAGTTATTTGATATAATCTTCCTATGACACATTTAGATAAAATACAAAAAGCCAAAGCCAGACTGATGTTGGAGCAACCATATTTTGGTACGGTCGCTTCTTCTCTAAAGTTGGAGCAGAACAATGAATTACTTACTTTTTTAAGTGATGGTGAGGCACTAAGGTACAACAGTGAATATATTGACCGTCTTGATGTGGCAGAAGTTGAATTTGTCATGGCAAATGGTGCGATGCATGCAGTACTGAAACATCAAGACCGCAGTGCCGGTCGTACACAATGGCTATGGCAGACAGCAACAGACTATGTGGTCAACAGTATGCTTGTAAATAATGGAATGCAACTGCCCGAGTATGCTAACTATGAACATAAATTTGACGGTATGTATGCCGAAGAGGTATACCAGATGCTTCGTGATGAAATGATGAATGATGAATTTGGGATGGAAGAGCAGATCGAGCAGATCATGGAAGATGATGATGTGCATAATGAAAATATTCATATGCAACAGGAGAATGTAGCTTCCCCTGATGCACCAGAGCAAAAGCATGACAAAAATAGCAATGATAAAGATGAGTCATCTTCCATGCCTTCTCAAAGCTCTGAAGCACTATCTGAAGAATTAAAAGAACAGTTTGAACAGATATTTCAGAAGCTAAACCGTCAAGGTACTCTACCTAAAGATCTAAAGTTTGTGGTGCCTGAGTATTTTTCTCATAAGGTGGACTGGCGTGAATTTTTGTATGGATACATTGCTTCATATGCCAAAAGTACCTACTCTTTTGTACCACCCAACATGAAGTACCTGTACAGGGGTATCTACTTGCCCAGTTTAAGCTCTGATCTTTTACGTATTGTTATCGCTGTAGATACTTCAGGCTCGGTAGATGAGACACTGTTAACTACTTTTTTAGGAGAGATAAATTCCATCATGCAGAGCTATCCAAACTATGAAATAGATCTCATAACAGCTGATGCTAAAATACAATCACATAAAGTTTTTTTACCTGGAGAATCATTGGATTATGAAATAAGCGGAGGAGGAGGAACAGACTTTCGTCCAGTCTTTGAGTATATAGATCAACAGATAAACTACCCGACACTTTTACTCTACTTTACAGATGGCATGGGAACCTTTCCAAAAGAAGAAGCTCCCTATGATGTAATGTGGGTTATGCCTGAAGAGGTAGATGTTCCTTTTGGAGAAATACTGGTTTTAACAACGGATTTAGAAAATTAATGATTTGTTTACACACTTTGAGTATAATCTCTAAAATTATATTATTTAGGATATTTTATGTTTGATCTCAGTCAGGACACTTCTTCTCGTTCATGTATGCCACACTCCTTTGTTATACTTCTTGTGCCTTTTCTTTTCTTGTTAGGACTTATCTTGGGATATGTAGGTATTCTACCTATGAAAGTTGAACTGCATACTCTGCTTATCGTAGCTTTTATATTTGTAGTTTTCATGTTCTTTGTACGGCACAATGCCAACTATGCAGTATGCCACATGAGAGGTTCATTTAGAAGGATGGAAGATGCCTTACAGGCAGCTCTACGTGCCAATGCATTGACGATCATGGAGAATACAAAGTCTACACTTAATGTCAAAGATTTTATTGCAGAGTACTATAAAGATATACGTAACGATAACTTTGCACGTGTGGCACCTTCTGTTTTTCCCATGATGGGAATACTTGGTACATTCATTGCCATTGCACTCTCCATGCCTGACTTCACCGTTAAAGACCTTGATGCCCTTGACCGTGAGATATCAGTACTTCTTTCTGGAATAGGAACGGCATTTTATGCTTCTATTTATGGGATCATGCTCTCACTTATCTGGACATATTTTGAAAAAAGTGGAAGTACTAAAGTAGATAAAAATATCTATGATCTTGAGAAGGTCTATAACAGTCGTGTCTGGAAAGAGAGTGAGCTCATTAAACACAGACATATGCAGAGTGAACTCAAGGATCAGAAGATCGTCCAAACACTTAAAGAGACATTTAACATGGATTTCATTAAAGAGTTAAATGAGCAGTATCTTAAAAACTTTACAACTATTGTCAACGATACAAGCAGTAGTTTTAATGAACTTACCAACCATATGCAACATGCTTCGAGTGAATTGCGTATCACACTGGATAAAATGCACAGTAGACAAGAGAGTGTCAATGCAGTATCTATGATAAAAGAGAATATTGAAGGGTTTAACTCAAATGCCCAAAACTTGCAAAAATCTATGGAACGCTTTGATGGGACGGTTGAACACACTTTTGATAAGATAGATTCTGAAGTAGGGCAGGCAGTAGAAAAACTCTCTACTTTTGCACGTATTATCTCTGAACAAAATCAAATGATACTCCAAAATATGGCGATACTTAAAGAGGATAAGAAGTAACCTTATGTTTAGAAAAAAAAGTACCGATACAGGTAGTAACTTCTGGATATCCTATGCAGACTTGATGGCAGGTTTGCTTTTTGTCTTCATCTTGCTTATAGGTGCGATCGTCTCTAAGTCTATCATTCTTAAAAGTGATCTGCATGAGAAAGAAGACCATCTCTCATTGATCTCTCAAACACTTAAAACAAAAGAGAGCAAACTTGATGACCTTAGTATAACATTGGCTAAAAGTAAAGCACTTTTAGGAGAGAAAGACAAATCTCTTGCACAAAATAAAAAAGAGATCGAAGATAAAAAAAGAGATATTGAAAATAAGAAAAAGGATATTGAGAATAAGAAAAAACTCATAGACAAAAAAGATAAATATATTAGTGAAAATACAAAAACGCTTAGACTTAAAGAGGATGAGATAAAAAAACTGAATCAAATGTTGCTTCAGGCAAATACACAAAAAGATCTTTTAAGCAATAAAGTGGTCATCGTTCAAAATCTTCTTGATGAGACCAATGCAACGATGCAAACACAAAATGCATCACTGAGACAAACACTTAATGACTATAAAGGAGAAGTGATCATCCTTTCAGATCAATTGACCAAGGTTGATGAAACTATCAAGCATAAAGATGAGAAACTCTTAAAGTTACTGAATGCTCTTGATGAAAAGAAGACAAAATATGATGGAATAGTCGAAAAATTACAGAGTCAAAAAGCCAAGATAAAATCACTCACAGGTATCAAGATCAAAGTAGTTGCTGCCCTTAAAGAGGAGTTAGGTGATAAGATAGCCATAGACAAACAGAGCGGTTCTCTCAGACTGGCTTCAAATATCCTTTTTGATAAAGGGAGTGCTGTACTTAAAGAAGAAGCAAAAGCGGAGTTAAAACAGGCATTTGAAGAGTATATAGGAGTGTTGGTAACCAATACAAAGATAAAACCGCATCTTGATAAGATCATTATAGAAGGACATACAGACAGTGATGGTGAGTATCTTTATAATCTTAACCTTTCACAAAAACGTGCATTTGCGGTTATGAACTTCCTGCTTACTCTGGATTTTGCAAAAGAACATAATATTAAGCCTCTTATCATAGCCTCAGGACGTGCTTATTTGGATGCTATTAAAGTAGATGGTGTTGAAGATAAAGATGCTTCAAGACGTATTGAGATCAAGTTCAGACTTAAAAATGAAGATGCTATGCATGAGATAGAAAAGGTTTTAGATGCAGAGTGATTTTAAGCCTATACATCTTAAAAAAGCAAATAAGATGCTCTCTAAACATCTTAAAGAAGTGCAAACAGATGCCAGCATCAACGAAGTGTATAAAAAAGAGATTTTCGATAAACCCTCTTTATGGGAAAAGTTTTTAGCCTTATTTAAACAATAAGCATAGGTATTATAGTTTTTTAGATGAGGGCTTATTGTAATTTTTCATATTTTGTGTTGTATTTGTCTCTTTCTCTAATTTAGCTTTTCTTTCTGCTTCAATTTTTAACTTCTCTTTTGCTTCAGCTTCCTTTTGTTCTTTTCTCTCTTTTTGATACAGCCTAAAAGCTCTGATATTCTCTAAATGTTTGTCATAGGTAGCTGCAAAGTTGTGTTCTCCATTTGGCTTTAACATAAAAAATAGATAGTCACTTTTTTGTGGTGACATGGCAGCTTTGAGTGCATCAAGTGTTACTGTACTAAGAGGAAGAGGCGGTAAGCCTTTGTGTTTATATGTATTGTAGTAACTTGTATCATTTTTAATACGTTCTGGTGTTACGATAACATGAGAGTGTTCTCCATAGTTGAGTGTGCCATCCATCTGTAGTTTCATTCCTTTATTCAGTCGATTATGGATCACTGAAGAGATCACAGGCATCTCTTTTACTGAATTACTCTCTTTTTGGATGATAGATGCAATAGTCAATAAAACTTTTAATGTTGAAATATCTGGTTTTTGACTAAAATTTTCTTTTTCAAATTTTGATAATTGGGTATTGGATAGATCAAAAAGGTATTGCATAGTGGTCTCTTCATTTGCTTTTCTTGCAATAGAATAACGGTTTGCAAAGATATCTGCTTCTTGAAACCGTGTCAGTGTTTTATATTTTTGTTGCAGTTTTACTTTGTCCAGTTTCATATCGTTGGCAAGACGTGTTATAAGCTCCTCTACAGTTTCTCCGGCATAAATAACAATGTCCATAGTCTCAGCTTTTTTATTATGTACAGTTGCAAAAAAAAGTAAACGACCATAGGCATCATGATCAACATGATACCAGCCTTTTTGAGGGGTTTCTATAAGTTTTAACATTAACTTATCTATGACTGTTACGGTATAGCCATTCTTTTCTAATGCATCGACAACATCATCAAGATCAGAAGAGGGAAGATAAAAAGTAGTGGGAGCATTTTTATCTATAGGAAGATAATTATAAAAGATCGGAAGCAGTAAAATCACTGTGAAGATTTCAATAACAAGCACAAAACATTTGTATTTTGATGAGATTATCTTCTTCATAGTGAGTGATTATATCATATAAATTTCAGGTATTTAACTGTTACGGTCATAAAACTTGACTTTAGTTGATTATAGTCTTATAATAGATGCATCTAAAATAAAAAGGAGTCATAATGGCTAAAGATACAAAAAAGAAAGACGAAAAGAAAAAAGCTAAAAAAGCTTTATTGAAAGTAGAAAAGAAGAAGGCAAAGAAAAAAGCTGAAAAGAAAAAAACTACTAAGAAAAAAGTAGACAAGAAAAAGTCAAAAAAGAAAGCTAAAAAAGCTAAGAAATAAACTTGAAGAAGTATGAGTTTATATACCCATACTTCTTTTTACCTACTAACTCTCTAACGTCTCTTCATCTATAACAATAATACCATCAAGATCCGCAAGCAGGATTTCTCCATTTTTAAAAAATACACCGCCAAAAGTAAAGGTAACATCACGTTCCCCAGCCTGTTTTTCATGGCTTTTACGAGGACATGTTCCTAATGCCCAGAGTCCTACCGGGATGCTCTTTGTAATGTGGGTGTCTCGTACGTAACCGTTTATGAGGATACCTGCCCAGTTGTTCTCATGAGCAAATTTCATTAAGTTCTCACCTACAACAGCATAGTGTGCACGGTTCACATCCACTACAGCAATACGGCCTTCTCCCGGCTCTTTTAACATACTTATAAGATCTGAATTCTCATCATTGAGTTTCAGTGTTGCAATGGGACCTTTGCACTTTTCCACTCCTCCATAAGAGTGGTATTCTGGTGATAGTACTTGAATCTTTTCATGATGTTCGTCTGAGATGTCAGCAGTATAAAAAGGCATTTTTATTCCTTAGTTTAATTAAAATTCACGTCATTCTGAACTTGTTTCAGAATCCCTGATTGTCATCAATATTGTATTAGATTCTGAAACGAGTTCAGGATGACGCAACTACTTTAGTAATTGTTCAATACAATATTTTAAAGGATTATACTAAAAAAAATCTATAATTAGATAGAATATTAAAAATAAATAGATAAAGCAGATAGATGAAAGTAGTAACAGGTGTAGTTGGTAATGATATTCATGTTGTTGCCAATAGATTAATAGATATTTCTCTTGAAGAACGTGGGTTTGAAGTGTTCAATTTGGGAGTAAATACATATCTTGAAGAGTTTATGGATGCAGTGATAGAGACTGATGCAGATGTACTCTTGATATCTTCACTCAACGGTGAAGCAGAAGGCTGGTGTCGTGATCTTCAGATACTTAAAAGTCAGTATGATTTTAAAAATGTGACTTTTATGATCGGGGGCAATCTTGGAGTAGGTGAGATGGATCCTGAATTACTGGTACCAAAGTTTCAAAACTATGGTTTTGATCTGGTATTTCATCAGGTTGATCTTAATGAGGGACTTGACCAGCTTGAAGCTTTTTTGGAGGCACGTCGATGAGTAGTTTATTACAACGTGAACGTGAAATCATCGTTAAAAACGAGTATATAGACAGATTTGATTTTGATGAAGTTGAAGCGTTTATCAAAGGGGCGAGTAAAGATCTTTTTATCTCTCATAAATTTAAAACTTCTAATGAAATGCTGGTTCAGCCTCGTGGTGGTTTCCCGACGTATGATAAAGTCTTTCAACTCTATAAAGAGTTTAAAGATGCCAATGTAGATGTTCTTCCTCTGACGATAGACTCCAATACACGTCTGAATGACTATGCAAGTGCTAAAAAGATGTTGGCACTCTCTGAAGAGAATGATGTCGATATGCTTAACGGTTATCCGTTAGTCAACCATGGCTACAGAACCACACGTAAGATGATCACCCATTATAATACACCTGTAAGTCTACGCCATGGTACGCCGGATGCAAGGTTACTTGTTGAAACAGCCCTTGCATCGGGTATCTTTGAGATCGAAGGTGGTCCGATCACCTATCTACTGCCGTATTCTAAAAACTTTCCAATGGATAAAGCATTTTTGTATTGGAAATATGTTGAGAGAGTATGTGCCAAATATTCAGAACTTAATGAACCGATAAACCGTGAATCGTTTGGACCATTGAGTGCAACACTTCAAGCACCGGCAATCGTCATCGTGATTCAATTATTGGAAATGTTACTCTCTTTGGAAGAGGGCGTAAAATCTTTCTCTGTCAGTTTTTCACAAACAGGCTCAATGTTACAAGATATCGTCTCCTCCAATGTCATCAAGAAACTCTCGCGTAAATATGCAGATAAATTTGGTCACACAGATGCAACTATAAATCTTGTCTATCATCAGTGGATGGGTGCTTTCCCTTATAACAAAGAGTATTCAGATTCACTCATCAATACTTCAACAGTTATCGCTGCGATGGTTGGGGCAGATAAGATCATTACCAAGACCCGTAACGAAGCGTTTGGTATCCCGACCAAAGAAGCAAATGCACTGGCAGTGGCAAATGTAAAATATACTTTGGGTATGCTCAAAGGGCTCCCAAAGGTAAGTGATGAAGAGGAAGAGGAAAATCTAACCAATGAAGTAGATGAGATCCTTGAAGCCGTATTCAATGATGGAGCAGATACACTCTGGAGACAGGTATTTAACTCTATCAAAAAAGGGTATATAGACATTCCGTTCTCACCGCATATCATCAATGCCAATGAAGTGATCACGATCCGTGATCCTCAGAGTAATATCCGTATCCTCAAAAAAGGAAATTTGCCTATTTCTGACAGAAGTTTTGCTTTTGAACAATCAAAGATCAAATTAGCCGAAGGTCAAAAAGTGGTAGATAAGATCATTCAAGATATAGGGATCATGCTATGAGTCAATTATTTATCGATATAGGAAGTACCTATTTTAAAGTAGCTGAAAATGGAAAAATTGACCAGCATTTCAGAGATTTCAATAAAAATATTTTTGATGACCTAAACAGCAAGTGCGCTGATGTGGTCAGCCAGTATGCCAAAGAAGACATTCATATCTGTTCTTCAGCCAATGGTGGATTAAGTACGCTTATCATTGGACTAACCAACTCTTTCAGCCTTAAATACGCTATCAATACTGCATTTAATTCCGGGATCAATATCATCGATACAGTACTGTACCCTAAGATAGAGAGTGAGATAGTACCGAGTGAGATGATTGATGTAGTCATTGTCGTTGGTGGGATAGACAGTGTAGAAAAAGTATTTGATGAGAAACTGTTAACGTATCTTGGCAAAGTAAATTATCAGAATATCGTTTATGTAGGAAGTAAAAAGAACGCTGCTTTTTTAGAAGAAAATCTTGGAAATGTAGTTGTACTTGAAAATATCATCTCTGATAAACTCAAGATACAAGAAGAGGCACTGAAAGGCTATCTGACAGACCTTTATCAGGCAGACATCGTAGGAAAAGAGGATATCAAACAGCTCTATGAGATCACATCCAATCAAATCTACTCTACGCCTTACATCGTCAACCGTTCATTGCCAAAGATCCATGAAAGACTTGATGTTGCTGATCCTTTCATCGTAGTAGATATCGGTGGGGCAACAACGGACATCCACTACAGCCGTGACCTTGTCAATGACAATATCCTTACCGAGAGTGGCTATGACCGTCTGGTCTTTAAAAAACTTGGGGTTTTCAAGTCACGTGAAAGTCTGGTGCATACAGCAAAGAACAATGAGTTTGTTTTTGAACTGTTAGAACATTTGAATGTTACGGAGAATATTCTTGAAGAGCAGAGTGAAACAGCCACACGTATCTTGATGCAGTTAGCGATCTTTCTTGTGCTTTACAAAGTCTCAAAGCATCATGGTGACTATGTTGAGCTGAATCTTGATATCCTCAACAGCATTGTACTTACCGGTGGGATCACTAAAGTTTTAACCCAGGAAGATGTAGATGATATCATTCTCTTCTTCTACAAGAAGATCCTTCACTTTCATCATGCACCTACGATCCTTCTCGATAGTGATTATGAGATCTGGACCTACGGTATAAAGGAGTAATTATGTCAGTTAACAGTATTCGAAACTTATTGGAGATCGCTGCGCAAACAGAGCCTGAAAAGATTGGACTTATGCATGGAAATGAGGCGTACAGCTATGCTGAACTTATCACAAAAGTCGATCAGATCGCACATTACTTGACAACGATTGGCCTGAAAAAAGGGAGTAGGATAGGTATCTACTCTAACAAAAGATGTGAACAGGTGATCGCTATTTTGGCAGTGCTCTCGACAGAGTATGTCTTTGTTCCTATTACCCGTCTGCTTAAACCTGAACAGGTCAAACATATCATTGATGACAGTGGTATCAGCTGTCTGATCACAGATAAGACAAAGATCGAAAACATCAAAGCGATTGATTTTAAGGGTAAGATCATCTCTTATGAAGCAAGTGAAGAGAGTGATGTATCATTTGAGGAGATCTACAAGTGCTACACTGCTGAGATCAAGTGTGAGATCAAAGGTAATGACAATGCGGCGATAACGTATAGTTTTGGCTCATTCGGAAATCCAAAAGGGATCGTGATAGACCATCGTGCATTTATAGATGGAGCACGTATCGTTTCCAAATATCTTGATATACGTAAAGATGATATCATCTCTGGTATATTGTCATTCAACCTGGATTATGGACTCAATCAGATCTTTACCACACTCTATAAAAAAGCAACACTGGCGATCCATAAATTTGTGCTTCCGTCAGACTTTTTCTCTCATTTGATCAATGAGAAGATCACTGTACTGCCTCTGATGCCGATACATATCACACAAATGTTTGATGAAGATCCTCATCGTATCCCTCAGCCTGAACACTTTAAAAATCTGAGAACGATTACCTCCTCAGGTGGTAATATCACACCATTAATGGTCAAGAATATCACTACGCATTTTCCTGATGCCAAGTTCTACTCTATGCATGGTTTAACCGAAGCATTTCGTTCAGCTTTCCTTGACCCAAGCCAGATCCATATTCGTCCAAACTCCATAGGTAAAGCGATACCTGATGTAGAGCTCTATATCATCAATGAAGAGGGTGAAGCATGTAAATCCAGAGAGGTTGGTGAACTTATCCACCGGGGGGCGTGTATCTACAAAGGGTACTGGAATGCACGCGAAGAGACGGCACAGCGTTTTAAAAGTATTGCCATCTTAGATAAAGTGATAGAACCGGAAGGTCAGTTAACTGATGAAATCGTCATTGCCAGTGGTGATTATGTCTATGCGGATGAAGAGGGGTACATTTACTTTGTTTCACGTAAAGATGATATGATCAAAACACAAGGCTACCGTGTCAGTCCTCATGAAATAGAGAGTGTTGTCTATGATAATATCCCGGAGATCACTGAGTGTGCGGTATTCTCCGTGCCCAATGCTGAGATCGAAGAGGAGATCATAATGGTCTATGGTGCCAAAAGTGAACTCGCACGTAATGAGATCCTTTTTGAACTGAAAAAACATTTGCCTAATTATATGCTGCCTGGAGATATCGTCTACAAAAAGAGTATGCCGCTTAAATCACTGCATGAAAAACAGATCGATAAAGAGATACTTAGAAAAGAGTTTTTGCATTAATCAAAGGAGGGGATACTTCCCCAAACCTTTAGATTTGAGGTAGTTATCAGATTATTATTTTTACCAGGATAATACCATCAACTTTACGAAGTTTATCAAGAACATCTTCACTCACTTCTCCATCGATATCAATAATATTGTAGGCAAGATCACCCTTGCTTTTATTTAGCATATCACCAATATTGACACTGTTGTCTGCCAGTAAAGAGGTAATCTCACTGATCATGTGGGGTACATTCTTGTTTGCAATGATAATTCTTTTTTCACCTGCTTTTACAGGCATTTCACATGTTGGGAAATTGACAGAATTTTTGATATTTCCTGTTTCAAGAAAATCTTTTATCTGTTGACAGGCCATTGTAGCACAGTTCTCTTCTGACTCTTCGGTTGATGCTCCAAGATGAGGAATAGGGATCACCCCTTTTACTCCAAGAAGATCGGCACTTGGGAAGTCTGTTACATAAGTTGATACTTTACCCGATTCCAGTGCTGCTTTGATATCATCATTGTTGACCAGACCGCCTCTTGCAAAGTTTAAGATACTGATACCATCTTTCATCATAGCAAACTTTTCACTGTTGAACATCTCTTTTGTACTCTCCATAAGAGGAATATGGATACTCAAATAATCAACATCTGATAGCAGTGTTTCAAGTCCTGTTGCTTTTTTGACATCGCTAGAGAGTTCCCATGCAGCATCAACAGAGAGGTAGGGGTCATATCCAATTACTTCCATACCCAGAGCAAGTGCATCATTGGCTACCATCGCCCCAATAGCACCCAATCCGACAATACCAATCTTTTTACCTCTGATCTCCTCTCCACCAAATTGTGACTTTCCTTTTTCAACCAGGGCAGGTACATTTTCACCTTCTTCTTTGATACTTTGCACCCATCTTATGCCTTCTACAATATCACGTGAAGCAAGGAGCAGTCCGGTAAGTACGGCTTCTTTCACTGCGTTCGCATTGGCACCCGGTGTATTAAATACAACGATACCCTTTTCGGAACAACGCTCTATAGGAATATTATTTGTTCCCGCTCCTGCTCTTGCAACGGCACATAACGTTTCTGGCAGTGCCATATCGTGCATCTTGAAACTACGCAGAACGATGGCATCAGGACTCCCGATTTCACTGGCAACTTCGTAATTATCATGAGAAAAGAGATCCAAACCTTTTGGAGAGATCTTGTTTAATGTTTGAATTTTGAACATAGTATCCCCTTGCTTACTGTTTTTCTGCTGCGAACTTTTCCATAAGACCAACCAGTGCTTTAATGCCATCTATACTCATAGCATTATAGATAGAAGCACGAAGTCCACCTATAGAACGATGACCTTTGAGTCCGATCATGCCACTATCTTCTGTACGCTTAATGAGCTCTGCTTCAAGTTCTGCATTTTTGTCTTTGATATTGAAAGAGACATTCATCAGTGAGCGTGAATCTTTTTGTGCATGTCCGGTGTAAAAACCGTTGCTGTTATCGATCGCATCATAAAGCAGTGCCGCTTTTTCTTCGTTCATCTTTTGTACAGCTTTGATACCGCCCTGTTTTTTGATCCACTCCATCGTAAGGTTAAGAAGATAGATACCAAAAGTTGGTGGTGTGTTGTAGAGAGAGTTGTTCTCAGCATGTGTTGTGTAACGTAATATAGTAGGAACAGAGTCTTCTACTCGGTTAAGCAACTCTTTTTTGACGATTACGATAGTCACCCCGGATGGACCGGCATTTTTTTGAGCTCCGGCAAACAGCATATCAACTTTTGACCATTCTATAGGATAAGAGAAAATATCACTTGAAGCATCAACTACCAGTGGGGCTTTTGTACTTGGATATGTTTTATACTGTGTTCCGTAAATTGTGTTATTTGATGTAATATACGCATAATCTGCATCATCATCAAAGGTGATATCTTCAGGAATTCTGTCAAATGAAGTCTCTTCTGAACTTGCAACGATCTCCATATTCAAGTTTTGTACCTTTACCTCTTTGATCGCTTTCTTTGACCAGCTTCCTGTATTGGCATACTGGATTTTCCCGCCCATTGCAAAGTTCATAGGTATCATAGCAAACTGTAATGAAGCGCCACCCTGAAGGAACATCACTTCATAATCATCAGGAATTTCATACAGTTCTCTCATTAATGAAATGGCTCCGTTGTGCACTTCCTCATAGAGTTTGGATCTATGTGAAGCTTCCATGATCGAGATCCCTGAACCCTTAAAGTCCAGTAACTCTTTTTGTGCCTCTTCAAGTACCTCTGTCGGTATCGTAGCTGGTCCTGCACCAAAGTTAAACGCTCTATTCATTCTCTCTCCTTTTCTTTGTAAAAATGGCCTTAAAATTAGACTTGTTTAAATTCTATCGAATGTAAGAATAAAGGTTGTTGAAATAGATGCAAAAGTAGTAAGCTCTAAAAGACATTTATTTTACTCAGTACACCGAGTGAGGTGATCCTTCTATATATGAAGGGGAAATCCCGTGCATATGGATTCCTTGATAGTTAGATTCTAACGTCTTAAGAGCTTACGGAACTGAGGGAGGGGAAGGGTGTTGACGACATCTTCTTTTTCCAGCCACCCACGTCGTGCCTGGGAGATTCCGTAGGAGATATAGTGCAGATCATTTACGGAGTGGGCATCTGAGGAGAGAGCAATCTTGACACCAGCCTCTTTGGCGGATTTGCAATAGATATCATTGAGGTCCAGACGGTCGGGCTGTGCATTGAGTTCGAGGATGCAGCCCAACTCTTTTGCTGCTTTGATGATGGTATTCATATCGACCTCATAAGGTTCACGAAGTCCGATCAGCCTTCCAGTAGGGTGGGCGAGGATGTTAAAGCATGGGTTCTCCATCGCTTTGATAATGCGTCTGGTCTGGTCTTTTTTTGTGAGATTAAATTTGTAGTGCACGGCACCGACAACCAGATCAAGTTTTTCAAGGACTGATTGGGGCAGATCGAGTGTACCGTCTACCAAGATATCGACTTCGGCAGATTTCAAAATGGTGAAATCTTTCAGTGTGGCATTGAGATGGTCGATCATCTCTATCTCCTGCAGCACTTTCTCTTCATCCTGTCCATGGGCGATCGTCAGGTGCTTGGTATGGTCCGTGACAGCAATATATTCGTACCCCAGTCCTCTGGCAGCCTTTGCCATCTCTTCTAGTGTGGCATTCCCGTCGGAGCGGGTAGTGTGGATATGCAGATCACCCCGAATATCGCTGTGTTCAATGAGCCTTGGTAGGCTGTGCTGCAGCGCTAATGCGATCTCACCGCGATTTTCGCGCAGTTCCGGTTCAATATACTGCATCTTCAATATCTCATAAACATCAGACTCTTTCTCTCCGCCGATACGTTTATCTGAGTTGAAGATGCCATACTCGTTTATCTTGATACCCTTTTTCATAGCCATTTTGCGCAATGTGATATTGTGCGCACGTGATCCGGTAAAGTGGTGCAGGGCAGCACCGAAATCATAGGGCGGTACAACACGCAGGTCCACCTGTAAACCGTTTTTTAAAATAACGGAAGAGCGTGTAGGACCCTCCATTACTATACGCTTTACATCCTGATGTGATACAAAGTACTCCATCAGCGGTGAGCCGGAGAAGCAGGAAGTAACTATGTCTATATCTTTGACCGTGTCACGCCTGCGGCGAATACTGCCGGCGATCTCAAGCTGATCGACCCGTTCTATCTTGCGGAGTTCCTCTGCCAGTGCCTGGGCGACAGGAAGTACATTATAGAGACGATGACGGTGGGTCTCATAACGTTTCTGTTTCAGTCCTTCCGTAATGGTTTGGACCAGTTTGGGGCCAAATCCTTTGACTCTTTCGATCTCTCCTTTTTTGAGTGCTGATTCCAGATCATGTAGAGTATTGATATGCAGTATTTCATGCAGTCTTCTGACCCTTTTTGGTCCCAAACCTGGAATCTTTAGCATAATCTCAAGATCGTGCGGTATCTCTTTTTCGAGCCGTCTCAGGAGAGAGATCTTTCCAGTTTGGACAATTTCAGTGATCTTTTTGGAAAGTGTATCACCGATGTTGCGGATCTGTGTTAGGTCCTCACCTGCCTCAACCATCTCATGTAAGTTTTTGGGATAGGAAAGTATGATACGGGCAGCATTACGATAGGCACGGATCCTGAAAGGATTTTCATCTTCAAGTTCAAGCAGATCAGCGAGTTTAATTAATTTTTCTGCTATATCACGATTACTGGTCTGCATCTTTGCTCCTTGATCAATTTGCCAACTACAGGGAACCTCTAATAATAGGTAATATCCACAACATCTCTAGTTTTTGTCTAGGCTAGACACTCGTTTGAAACTCTAGCCGTAGCTAAAGTGAAAAAGAGTAACGACTCATAGACGAAAGCTAGTGGTGCCCACAGGGTGGACTTTGCAAACGCAATCTTTCACAAGATACTTACTTCGTCTTAGCTATGGCTAGGACTTGAAAGCCTCTTGTAAAATCTTACATTTGCAAAACCCATTGTGGTTATCACCTATTATTAGAAGTTCCCTATATATTCTATCATACTTTCATCTGTTGCTATATCAGCCAGTGCAGCTGCTGTTGATATTTTTAAAACAAGGGTTGCTATATATCAATACAATTGGGCATAATAGGATTATGCAGATTTCAAAAAATGGCAGTAGTATGATTTCATTTATAGCAATATTTACTATCGCGTATGTGGCGATGTGTTTCTTACTTTTTATTTTTCAGCGCCAGATGATTTACTTCCCCACTTCAGAGGTGAGTGTTCCGGGTGTATCTCACACAGTACTTGATACAGGTGAAGTGCGTATCAAGGTCTGGATACTCAACCCGGGTAAGGAAAAAGCGCTTATATACTTCGGCGGCAATGCCGAGAACGTTGCATACAACATCAATAACTTTAGCACACTTTTTGCCAATCGTACAGTCTACCTCGTCAACTACCGCGGTTACGGCGGCAGTAGCGGATCGCCTCATGAAGAGGGGTTTTACAGTGATGCATTATTTGCCTATGACCATTTTTTGAAACAGCATACTGCGGTTTCGGTGATGGGCCGCAGTATTGGTGCAGCAGTTGCGACTTATCTCACCTCGAAACGTGATGTTGACAAACTTATTCTCGTGACGCCTTTTGACAGTGCAGTGAATGTCGGCAAAAAGATCTACTGGTTTTTCCCTATGGGTCTGATTTTGCAAGAGCGGCTGGACTCGGCTGGCAGGGCTTCCAAGGTTACTACAGACACACTGATCATAGCGGCAGCCAATGATAGGATCATTCCTTATGAGAATACCCGTAATCTTATACAGGCTTTTACCAAAACACGGGTAGAGGTTGCAACACTAGACGATACAGGGCACAACACTGTGCATCTTCATCCTGATTACAAGAAGATCATTGCAGCGTTTATGAGATAGTTTTTTTAATTTTTAATTGATGTCAGATCTTCTGTAGTGTCATTTTATGCCGATGGGATATTACATATTCTCTTTTGCTTCTTCATTCCAGATAGGGTTCTCCCTGTCCTCTGGGTGCAACATGGATCGTTCCCTCTCATAAATATGCCAATACGACTTATCGATGGCAGCGTCTTTGTACTCAGCCTTTTTATCATGCTTGAACGGACACCACCAATTTTCGACGATCTGTACAAGATAAGCCATATACTTAAAAAGCGCGACACTTAAAGGGCAGTAGATCTTGCAGTTGAATATCCAGAAAAATCTGTATGATTCCAAATGCATCCAGTTGGTACCGGTCTCATAAACGATCTGATCTTTGTAGATGTAGCGGTGAGTGATCCATGTCGGCACAAAGTCCCAAAACGGTCTGATACCCGTCGCACCGACAAGTTTCAGATGCCCTCTTACTGCCAATATCCCTAGTATCACGAACGGTAGGGTGATGATAAGAGGCAGATAGATGAGTGCCACACCTATTCTCGCTTTCCAAGCAGGTTGCTTTTCAAAGTTTTTTCCTATTTGTACTCTTT
>JGI24024J18818_10000155_pt1 | contig 21902 bp, 21 predicted proteins | sample Cruoilmetagenom2_FD_18818 | JGI IMG/M metagenome (IMG submission 18818) | reverse complement strand
TGGCCGCTATCCCAAAAACCGCCACTAACGTGACCGTCCTGGACCGCACCAAGGAACCGGGCGCGCTGGGTGATCCACTTTATCAGGATATCTGCACAGCCTATATGGAATCTGGCTCCGGACCGGCTTTGATCAATGGACGCTATGGACTGGGATCCAAGGAGTTTACCCCCAGTATGGTCAAGGCTGTTTACGACAACATGAGTTCGGATCAACCGAAAAATCATTTCACCGTGGGAATCGAGGACGACGTGACCCATACGTCCCTGCCCGTAGACACTGGTTATGACGTGTCCCCCGAAGGAACGGTACAGTGCAAATTCTGGGGGCTGGGCGCCGACGGTACGGTGGGCGCCAATAAAAGCGCCATCAAAATCATCGGCGACAACACCGATATGTTTGCCCAGGCGTATTTCGCCTACGATTCGAAAAAGTCCGGCGGTGTGACCATTTCGCACCTGCGTTTCGGCCAATCTCCCATCCAGTCCACCTATTGCATTGATTCCGCCGATTATATCGCCTGTCACAAGGAGAAATACGTAGACGTTTACAACGTGCTTGAAGGGATCAAAGAGGGTGGCACCTTCGTGCTGAATTCTCCCTGGGCCCTTGAAAATATGAAAGACCACCTGCCCGCAAAAATGCGTCAAACCATCGCCCGCAAAAAATTAAAATTTTACAACATCGATGCAGTCAAAATTGCCGCCGAAGTGGGATTGGGCGGCCGGATCAACATGATCATGCAGACCGCCTTTTTCAAACTGGCCAATGTCATTCCCGTGGATGAAGCCATCGCCTATCTCAAGGGCCAGATTAAAAAATTGTTTGGCCGCAAGGGCGACAAGATTGTCAATATGAATGTCGACGCCGTGGACCAGACCCTGGATAATCTGATTCAAATCGATTATCCCGAATCGTGGGCCGATGTCGAACCGGGAAAACTTGCTCCCGAAGATACGCCCGAATGGATCACCAACGTCATGGAGCCGATCCTGGCCGCCCAAGGGGACAAACTGCCGGTGAGCGTCTTTTCCAAAGACGGTATCTTTCCCGTGGCCACCACTCAGTACGAAAAACGCGGCGTGGCGATCCGGGTGCCCGAATGGGTCATCGATAATTGCATCCAGTGCAATCAATGCGCCATGGTCTGCCCCCATGCAGCCATCCGGCCGGTTCTGCTGACCGACGAAGAGATTCAAAAGGCACCCGACGGCTTTACCGCTAAAAAAGCGCTGGGAAAAGACTTGAAGGGATACCAGTTCCGCATCCAGGTCAATACCCTTGATTGTCTGGGTTGTGGCAATTGCGCCGACATTTGCCCGGCCAAGAAGCCGGCCCTGGTCATGAAGCCGTTGGAGAGCCAGACAGCGGCCCAGGTTCCCAACCATGTATACGCCCTTTCCGTTCCCGTACGAGACGATCTCACCAAGCGGACGACGGTCAAGGGCAGCCAGTTTGTTCAGCCCCTGCTGGAGTTCTCGGGGGCATGCGCCGGTTGTGGCGAAACGCCCTACGCCAAACTGCTGACCCAGCTGTTCGGCGAGCGGATGATCATCGGCAATGCCACGGGATGCAGTTCCATCTGGGGAGGCTCGGCCCCTTCGATCCCCTATTGCGTCAATAAGAACGGGTTCGGTCCCACCTGGGGCAATTCCCTGTTCGAAGATCCAGCGGAGTTCACCTATGGTATGTTTCTGGGCGCCCTGCAACAACGCCGCAAACTGGCCGATCAGGTTCAACAGGCCCTAGAATCCGAGCTGGACACCGATCTGCCCGGCGAGATTAAGGAAGCCCTCTCCGGCTGGCTTGAAAACAAGCAGGATGCGGAGCTTTCCCGCACATACGGGGATAGGCTCAAGGAATTGCTTCCCGCCCATAAAAATAATCCGCTTTTGTCCGACATTTTAGATCAGGCCAAACTATTCACTAAAAAATCGTACTGGGTATTTGCCGGTGACGGCGCGGCCTATGATATCGCCTTCGGCGGCATCGACCATATCCTGGCGTCCGGTGAGGATATCAACGTGATGGTTTACGATACCGAGGTGTACTCCAATACCGGCGGGCAATCTTCCAAGGCGACCCCCATGGGATCCGTGGCCAAGTTCGCCTATTCGGGAAAGAAAACAGCCAAGAAGGACATGGGCGCCATGTTTATGAGCTATGGCTATATTTATGTGGCCAGCATGGCCATGGGCGCCAACAAACAACAGATGTTAAAGGCCATGATCGAGGCGGAAAGCTATGACGGACCGTCGTTGATTCTAAGCTATGCATCCTGTATCAACCACGGCATCATGGCCGGTATGGGGAAAAGCCAGACCGAAATGGACCTGGCCGTAAAATCAGGCTACTGGCCCCTGTACCGATACAATCCGCAACTCAAGACCGAAGGGAAAAACCCGTTCATTCTTGATTCCAAGGAGCCCGACGGCAGCCTGCAGGATTTTCTGGCCGGTGAGGTCCGCTACAATTCATTGAAAAAAACCTTCCCCGATGAGTTTGCACGTCTCACCGCTCAACTGGAAAAAGATTATGTGGCGCGCTACCGTTCCCTCCAGCGCCTGGCGGGGATTGAGGTCGAAGAAGATGTACCAGCAACTACTAAGATACCGGTCGCTGCAATGCCGGTAGATGAAGATGATCCCACTTGCACCCTCTCCGGCACGGCGGAACATTCCCGGGCCGACGGCGAAGATGGTCCCTGCGATGATGGGCGAGGGGGGAAGATATAGAAGTGTCGATCCCGAATAACCTGTAAAGCGTGCCTCAATGTCATTAGCTTAGACGATTATTGACGATTGAACCGCAGAATATCGAACAAGGAATATTTAATTTAGAAGTATTTTTCCTCACTTCTGCGGTTGGATATTCCTTGTTCGATATTCGAAATTCAAAAGTCTCTAGAAAATCAGATCAAATCAACGACTTTGAAGAGCGCTTATAAACTAAAATGAGCTAAAATTAATAAGTGCCTTCGGCGCGTCCATAATGTAAAAATGGCGGAATTCCTTAATGTTGGTTCACTTTAGTCACTCTTCGACACCGATACCATCCGAACCCAAAACCGCCGCCATCCTCCCCAACCGCCACCGCAGGGTCCGACAATTTTTTATCCGGGCCCTGATTCATGCCGTCTGGTGGGATATTATCCTGAAACTCCCCGGCCTGCGTCTGCTGCGCAAACCACCTGTCCCCCGCTGGCAGGCCATTGCCCGTCGATATCGGAAACTGGCCCTGGATTTGGGCGGAGTCCTGATCAAGCTGGGTCAATTTCTAAGTATCCGTGTCGATGTACTCCCGGTAGAGATCACCGGGGAGTTGGCCGACCTCCAGGATGAGGTTCCCCCCGAACCCTTTGACACTATCCGCCACCAGATCGAAACCGACCTTAACCGACCCGTGAATGAGATCTTTGCTGAAATCGATTCCCAACCTCTGGGGTCGGCATCCCTGGCCCAGGTCCACCTGGCAAAGACCAGTGCCGGTGAGGATCTGGCGATCAAAGTCCTTCGACCGGACATCGAATCCGTGGTGGAAACGGACCTTTCCGCCATCTGGATGGCCGTTAAATGGCTTAAATTTCATAAAGCCATTCGGCGGCGAGTCGACCTGGACTGGCTGGTGGATGAGTTTGCCACGGTAACCCGCAACGAATTGAATCTGACCGCCGAGGGTAAGAACGCAGAACGCTTTGCAACGGATTTCAAACACGATTCAAATGTGGTTGTTCCCAGGATTTATTGGGAATACAGCGCCGGCCACACCCTGGCCATGGAAAATGTCGGTGGGATTAAAATCACCGATATCCAGGCCATGGAAAACGCCGGTATCCATAGTGAGGCAGTAGCTCAATCCCTTTACGACATGTATATGAAACAGGTCTTCGAAACTTATTTCGTTCACGCCGATCCGCATCCGGGTAATCTGTTTGTGATCCCGTTATCTATACCGGATGAAACCGGTGACGACGGACCCGATTCAGCGGCCGAAGAGCCGCCTGCCCACCCGCCAGACAGACCGTTTCAAATTGCATTTGTCGATTTCGGAATGATGGCTGCTATTCCGGAGCGGATGCGATCCGCCCTGCGGGATTATGCCATTGGGGTGGGGACCCGGGATGTTTATCGAATCGTCCAGGCCTATATCGATGCCGGTGTCCTTTTACCCGACGCCGATGTCAAACTCATTGAAGAAGCCCACGAAATGTTGTTCCGGCGTTTTTGGGGAGTGCGCATGGCCGACCTGAAAGACACGGCCCTGGCGGAAATCCGCTATTTCATGAAGGAATATCGTGAGGTGATCTTTGAAGCACCCTTTCAATTCCAGGCGGATCTGTTGTTTATAATGCGGGCCATGGGGATCCTGGCCGGTATGGCCACCCACCTTGACCCCGATTTCGACGTTTGGTCCCGGACCATCCCCTATGCCGAACGCTACGCCAAAGAGAAGCTGAAAACCAATCGGTCCGAATGGCGCCAGGAGATTGAACAGATCGGACAAATGTTGTTTAAAATGCCGTCCCGGGTCGATCGAGTCCTATCCCATATCGAACGGGGCGACATGATGGTGCAATCGGCTCTCTCACCCGGTGCCCGCAAAGCAGTCCATCGCCTCGAAACAGCTATTGTCCGGCTGGGATGGATGATCGGCGCTATCGGATTTTTGCTTACCGGAGCCATTTTTTCAACCCAGGGAACAAACCCAAAAATTACGGTGGCATTGTTTTTAGCGGCAGCGTTGATGTTTATTGGGGCTATACGGAAAAAATAAGGTCGTACAGAAATATATCTCCCGCCAAGGCGCAAAGACGCAAAGTTTTTTTCTATTTTCTTAGCGCCTTGGCGGGAAAAATAAATCGATCAATTCAGATTTTAGCTGAATTTAGGGACCCGGAAAGAATATCAAGCGGAGAATCTTCATGAAAGTCATTTTATTGATGGCCCTCACGGTTGACGGAAAGATTGCCAGACATCCGAATCAATTTATCGACTGGAGCAGCAAGGCGGATAAAAAACTGTTTGTTCAGATGACGAAAAAGGCCGGCGTACTGATTATGGGTTCACGGACCTACGACACCATCGGATGCCCCCTGCCCGGAAGAAAAAATATCGTTTTAACAAGGAATAAAGACCGTCAATCCGATAGCGAAAACTTGATATTTACCGACCAGAAACCGGCTGACCTTTTAGGCGAATTGAAAACAGACGGTTACACGGAGGTCATCCTCACCGGCGGGAGCACCATCAATACGCTCTTTGCCAGGGCGAATCTAATAGATGAGATTGTCGTGACGATTTCACCGAAAATCTTCGGCACCGGGATCAGTCTGTTTTCCGATGAACTGGATCTGTCGCTGGACCTTAAATCAATGGGCAAAGTAGATGATGGACTGGTGGTGCTTAAATATCAGGTGGCAAAGCCCAAAAAAACGTTATAAAAAAGTAGAGGCGACCGGCCGGTCGCCCCTACTAGAGAATGCTCACCGCTCAATGGTCGATAAAAAATCCTCGAGTTCCTCGCCTTTCTCCACACACGCCTCCATCTGACGCTGGGCATCAGCAAGCGATTGCATGGCCGTCATAAACTGGATACTGACCGGGTCATCTCTTCCCAGCGAGGTGATCATTTTCCGAAGCATGCCGTCGCCTTGCTTTATTAATTTCTTAGTTTCAGCGGTCATCTGTTTGCGAATGCGGTGTTTCTCCAGTTCCCGGGTGATTACCGGAAGGAGTCGCTGAATGGAAGATTCCACCAGGGCGTCACGGGGTGCCTTATACTCCCGGGAAGTCCTGTCCAGGCACATCAATGTCCGGCGGTTTAATACGTAAGTCTTTTGAACCCGCGGGATATCCTGGAGGATGTCGGGATCCAAGCGGCGGGCGATCAGATCCAGGGTTTCCAAATCCTCGATCAGGTGATCAAACAGTGATTTTTGCTTAATCCCCAGTTGGACTGCTAGGATACTGATGGTTTCGACGGCTCTTTTGGACAAGCGAAAAGTCGCACGAACCGATTGTTTTCCTCGCAAATCTTTAAATGAAGGACGGGGAAGGGACAGGGAGTCATTGGGATCTTGTGGGTCTTTTTTTTTCATTATTCTTTAACCCGTTCCACGTATTCACCAGTGCGGGTATCAATGCGAATCATCTCGCCTTCCTCGATAAATGGCGGTATCTGCAGCGCATAACCGGTCTCCAGGGTCGCCGGTTTGGTATCACCTGAAGCCGTGTCGCCCTTAACCCACGGATCGGCTTTTTTCACCCGAAGGTTGATAAACATGGGCAAAGTGACGCCAATGGGTCGCCCATCGAACAACAACACATTACAAACGGTGTTCTCTTTTAGAAAGTCCCTGGCATCGCCCATCTGTTCTTCCGTTAAAAATTCCTGTTCATAGGATTTGGTATTCATAAAGCAATAACTGTCACCATCAGTATACAGATATTCCATCTCCTGTTCTTCCAGATCGGCCTTGTTGAACTTATCCCCGGAGCGATAGGTTCGGTCAAATTGGGAGCCGGTAATCATGTTCTTTAATTTACAACGGTACAACGCCTGTCCTTTTCCGGGCTTGGAAAACTCAAATCGTACCAATACATGCGGTTCCCCATCTATTTCGATCTTCAGCCCCTTCCTTAAGTCAGACGCATCATACATTGCAAGTCTACTCCATTGATAAAACGATTTCGGTTGACATTTCAATCGGTGTTTAACATATTTACCGTGTTTTCGCAATTGGTTAAAACCCGAATCCGTGACGGGAATTAATCAAATTTCAAGGAAAATAAAAATGATTCTGATTATCGATTTTGGGTCCCAGTACAATCAACTCATTGCCCGCCGGGTCAGGGAGAACCGTGTGTTTTGCCAGGTGGAACCCCCAACCATTAAAATGGATGCCATCGAAAAACTAAACCCGGACGGCATCATTCTATCCGGAGGACCGTCTAGTATTTACGAAAAAAACAGCCCCCGCATCGACAAGGCCATTTTCGATCTTGGGATTCCCATCCTGGGGATCTGTTACGGCCTGCATTATATGGTGGATGCCCTGGGCGGAACGGTCAAAGGTTCCAAAAAACGTGAATACGGCTTTGCCGAACTGGTCATTAAATCGCAAAACCACCTGTTTAGGGATATCGACGAGCGAACCACCTGCTGGATGAGCCATGGTGACTCCATCAAAAAGCTCCCCAGGGGATTCAAGATTACCGCTTCCACATCCAGCACGAAAGCAGCCGCCGTGGCCCATGCCCGAAAAAAGCTGTTCGGTGTTCAGTTTCATCCGGAAGTGGCCCACACGCCCCAGGGGAAAAAGATGCTGCGTTGCTTCCTGTTCGATACTTGCGGATGTAAACGTCTATGGACCATGAAAAATTTTGCCACCCAGGCGGTAAACCGTATACGCGAAACCGTGGGAGACCAGCGGGTCATTCTCGGATTAAGCGGCGGCGTCGATTCCTCGGTCACAGCCCTTTTGATTCACCAGGCCATCGACAGGAAGCTAACCTGCATTTTTGTGGACAACGGGTTATTACGACTGAAAGAGGGAGAAAAACTCAAAAAAACGCTGAAACAGCATTTGAACATCAATATCCGCTTCGTCAGCGCCAAACGCCAGTTCTTAAACGCCCTTGAGGGGGTAACGGATCCGGAGAAAAAGCGCAAAATCATCGGCCGGGTTTTCATGACCGTGTTTGAAGCGGAAGCCAAAAAGATACAAAATGCCGCTTTTCTAGCCCAGGGGACACTGTATCCGGACATTATCGAATCCCGTTCAGCCTTTGGTGGTCCGACCTCGGTGATCAAATCCCATCACAACGTAGGCGGCTTGCCGAAAAAGATGAAGTTAAAACTGGTGGAGCCGCTTCAATACCTATTTAAAGACGAGGTCCGCAAATTGGGCAAGACCCTTGGCCTGTCCGATGAACTGGTCTGGCGGCAACCCTTTCCCGGTCCGGGCCTGGCTATACGGATTATCGGAGAAATAACCGCCAGGCGCCTGACAATCCTCCGGAAGGTTGACGATTTACTGCTCCAGGAGATAAAATCAGCCGGATACTATAAAAAATTATGGCAGTCATTTGCCGTTCTACTGCCCATTAAAAGCGTGGGAGTGATGGGAGACAAGCGGACGTATGAAAACATCATTGCGATCCGGGCCGTGACCAGCACGGATGCTATGACGGCCGACTGGGCCAAACTCCCCCATAACTTCCTGGCGAAAGTATCCAACCGGATTATTAACGAAGTCAACGGCGTCAACCGGGTGGTTTATGATATCAGCTCCAAACCACCGAGCACCATTGAATGGGAATAGGATAGATGGCCGAACAGCAACCAGGCAAATTCAGACTTGGTGTGAATGAGGACGCCAATGAAACAGAGCCGCCCCTCCTGGAACAACAACTGGAACGACAACCGGACGGCCGGAAACGGGCCTCCACTGGATTCTACATTATTCTGCTCATATTGATTGTGGGGATGATCGCAGCCTATTTGGATCTGTACCGTCGTGTCACCCGGTCTCAAAGCATAGGCTTGAATCAAGTGGAAAGCCTGGACAATCGATTTGCTGCTCTATCCGTCAAACAGACCACGCTGGAAGAACAACTCACCAAAAAATTATCCGACGACAAACAAGTGATCAAAGGGCTCGAAGAACAATTTGATAAGGCCCAGAAAGAAATGAAGGAGCTGCAAAAACAGTTGGCTGCCAAATCAAATAAATCGGACCTGAACGCCGCTATCGGTACTATCAAAAAAGAAATTCAACAGGTAGATACCGAAACCGGGGAAACCTTGAAAAAATTAAATGCGCTGGAAATGAGTCTCGAAAAAATCAAGGCACTGGATACCGACCTCGAAACGTTAAAATCGAATCTGGCGGCGATAAAGGAAAATCTGTCCGGCGAAATTAACGAGATTACCTTGCAATTGGATCGCTCATCCAAAAACCTGATCGAATTAAAAAGCAGGACGGATAACCTGGCCGCCACCAGGATCAACAAACAGACTGCGGAAAATCTGATTAAAAAGAGTCTGGAATCACAGCAAGCGGTATCCAACCAATTTTCAAGCACCTTCGATGATCATCGGGAAAAAATTAATGCGCTCAAACAACATATGACTGATATAAAGAAAAATGCTACCATCTATGAAAACGAAATCCTTAAAATCAAGCGCCAATTAAAGTCGCTCGAAGGCAGTGCCCTAAACAAGACCTCAAAAATATCGCCCCCCTCTTCGCCGGCCACGTCGGCTGAATCCGGGGCTCTTATTCAGCAAAACCTCAAGGAATAAAGCAAGGCCGGCCCCATGGATAAATCTGATTTAATACGCCTGCTCAACGAAGTCGCTGCCGGAAAAATCGAGGTGGAAACCGCCGGCAAACAGCTGTTCGACCTCCCTTATGAAACCCTGGACTATGCCTGTGTTGATCATCATCGCAGTCTGCGCAAAGGGTTTCCCGAGGTTATTTACGGGCAGGATAAAACCGTCGACCAGATTCGGGGCATCATGGAAAAAATGATCGTTCGCGAGAAGGTCGTTCTGGCCACCCGGGTCGATTCATCCAAGGCACGTCAGGTGGTCACCGCAATTCCCGCCGCTATGTATCATAAAGATGCCCGCATGCTGATCTGGCAGGATCAAAAACCGGCTCTTTCGGGCCGGGGAACAATCCTGGTGATATCGGCCGGCACATCCGACATTCCGGTGGCCAAAGAGGCCCTTCTAACCGCCCAGGCGATGGGCAACCGGGTTGAGTCGATCTTTGACGTGGGTGTGGCAGGCATTCATCGGCTCCTGGATCATCGGGAAAGGATTCAAAATGCCGCCGTTCTCATCGTGGTGGCCGGCATGGAAGGCGCCCTTCCCAGCGTGGTAGCCGGGATGGTGGCCCGACCGGTGATCGCCGTCCCCACCAGTGTCGGTTACGGTGCCAGCCTGGGGGGACTTACCGCCCTGTTTGCCATGTTAAACAGCTGCAGCTCGAACGTGGCCGTCGTCAATATCGACAATGGCTTTGGCGCTGGGTATATGGCCGCAATGATCAATAGGGATTTCTGAATCGGCTATGGGAAAATATGGAAGGGTTTGATAAAATTTATAGTGACAGTCTTGCCAGACTGAAAGAAACCGATCTCTTGGATAGATCCAGGGCGCTGGATCTTCAAATTGTTTCCGGTAAAATCGCCATTCCGTTTTTTGGCCGGACACATACAATCTCGAAACACGGTGTTACTGATTCAAACGGTGTACCGCCGACTCTTGCTGTTGGAACGGTAATTCTACAATATATTCTTCGAAATGAGACAATCATTTCCGCGAGCCATGAAAAAGTGTCTTTCAGGGATTTTAAAGATGCCGGTCCCCTGGTGATGAGCTTTGCCAGTAATACCAATCGACTTATTGCGCGTACTTTTTCAGGCCGGTTGGGAGCGCTTAAATCAGCCTGCAAGGGTCTTTGCGGTGAACTTGTCACGGATCCGATCTCCGCAGATCTATATATGGAATTTCCAGCTTTGCCCAATATCCCGGTTTATCTTTCCTTTAATGACCGGGATGAAGATCTGCCCGCTCAGAGTAATTTGCTTTTCGATAAATCAGTGGGACACTATCTGGATTTAAAGAGTATTTTTGTTATCGGAACCTTTATTGCGGGCAGCCTTATTAAGTTATGATTTATCTTTTTTTGGTAGCAGCGACCGACGTTTTTGGACTTCACGGAGAACCCGTACGTCCTCTCTATGACGGGGATGATCGATGCGGTTTTTAATGCTGATGAGACTACCCAGTCCGATCCAATTAGCGGCGGCTTTACCGTAATGCCCTATAATGCGTTTTTGCCAGGCTGTTTTAAACTGTACGCCTGGTACATGACGAAGAATATCGATTCTGTCCGGCGCAACCCCCAACTGTAAAATTTCCTTGGATTTTTTGGGATCTAGAAGATAGGGACTGCCGAATTCAGCAAGCGCCTGGTTTGCCCGTTTTGTATTTTCGGCGGCTGGATCTATCCAGAGATCCATATCCTTGGTGTAGCGTGGTTTAGCGTGATAAATAAAGGCAAGGCCACCGATGATGAGATACCGAACTTTGTATTTTTCCAGCAATACAAGCATGTCTTCAAAATCCTGGATAGTTTCCATAATCAGAGCGGGTCTTTGTTCACATCCAAACTACGCGAACGAGTTTTAACAACCTTATCGATATCTTTCCGGATCGCTACCAAGGCAGATAAGCGCTGTTCCGGACTAAGATCTTGCCAAAAGTCTAGATCCCAGTTTTCTGCATCCTTGAAGTTCCTAGCCATGTTGGCCACGATGCGCTTTTTTCGATCATCGGCTCGTTCTTTGATTCCCATCTTTTTTAAATATCATGGTTGCAAATTGCGTGTCAACAGGTTTAATAGCTAAATTCAGTAATGATTTTAACTTGTTGTAAAATTATATTGCGCTCAGGCATTGAAAAACGCCCGCTTATGGCTATTATCTACGTGGCAGCGGTTGGATTCATGGGAAGAGACCATTAATAGCTATCACCCGGGCTGTTAACATCAAGGATTAAATCATAATATTTTCCGTCACGGATTCAGGAACATGAAAAAAGATATAAACATAACCCAAGAGCATATCCGTAACGTGGCCATTATTGCCCATGTGGATCATGGCAAAACCACTTTGGTTGATCAACTTTTCCGTCACTCCGGAATGTTTCGTGAAAATCAGTTGGTGAGCGAACGGCTCATGGATTCCATGGATCTGGAGCGGGAACGGGGGATTACCATTTCCTCAAAAAATGGATCATATCGCTATGGCGACTNCTGGATTAATATTATCGATACGCCNGGGCATGCTGATTTTGGCGGGCAGGTTGAGCGGGTTTTACGTATGGCGGACGGCGCCCTGCTTCTGGTAGACGCCCAGGAAGGCCCCATGCCCCAGACCTCTTTCGTGGTAAAAAAAGCATTGGCGGCCAAACTGCCAATCCTGCTCGTGATCAACAAGATCGACAAACCGGCGTCTCGTTGCAGCTGGGTCGTTGATCAGGTGTTTGATCTTCTCGCCGGGCTGAATGCCCCGGACGAGATCCTCGACTTTCCGGTGGTATTTGCCTCGGCCAAGGAAGGCTATGCGCTGGTTGAAGCAGATGATCCGATAAACGGGGAAACTGATATGGCGCCTGTCTCGGAAATGATTGTACAGCATGTACCGCCGCCGAAGGGGGACCGCAAGGCACCGTTGCAGCTGCAAATCAATACGATTGACTACTCCCCGTATCTGGGCCGGCTGGGTATCGGGAAACTGGTCAATGGTCGGATCGGTATCAATGATTCGGTTGCCATGGTCCATCGCGACACCACCATCACGCCGGCGCGTATCACCAAAATTTACCGATTTGCCGGGGACCAGAAAGAACCGGTGCAATATGCATCCACCGGAGAGATTGTTGCCGTTGCCGGCATGGACCATGTAACGGTCGGCGTCACTTTTACCGACCCCGAAGACCCCCGACCACTGCCTCTTATTGATATCGACCCACCGACAATTGCCATGAACTTTATCCCCAACGATTCGCCTTTTGCCGGCAAAGAGGGAAAATTTGTCACTTCCCGTCACCTTGAAGACCGTTTACGTCGTGAAATTCTGGCCGATGTCGCCCTAGGGGTGGAACCGTTGACCGGGGGAATCGGTTTCAAAGTTTCCGGCAGGGGAGAACTGCATCTCTCCATTCTCATCGAAAAAATGCGTCGGGAAGGCTATGAGTTTCAGGTTACGCGGCCCCAGGTGATCTTGAGAGAAGAAAACGGAGTCAAACTTGAGCCGTATGAAGAGTTAACCATCGATGTGGATGAAGCGTATCAGGGCGTGGTGATTGAAAAGCTGGGTCAGCTCAAGGGGCAGTTACTGGATATGCAGGCTAATGGCGGCACTTTTCGGCTGACATTCAAGGTCCCGACGCGAGGCATGATCGGCTACCGGTCCGAGTTTCTGACGGATACGCGCGGCACCGGCACCATGAATTACGTATTTGCCGAATGGGGGCCGTACGCGGGTAGAATACGAAACCGGATAAACGGTGTATTGGTTGTCAAGACAAATTGTGTTACCGTTGCCTATGCCCTGTTTAATTTACAGGAACGGGGTCGGATATTTATCAAACCGGCAACAGCGGTGTATACCGGACAGATTATCGGTGAACATTGCCGGGCGGCCGACTTGGTAGTTAATCCGGCCAAGGGAAAAAAACTGACAAATATACGGGCGGCTGGCACCGATGATGCCGTTATCCTCACGCCACCGGTGGAAATGAGCCTGGAAGACTGCATCGCCTATATTAACAACGATGAACTGGTTGAAATAACCCCCAGAGCCATCCGGCTGCGCAAGATCAAAGCAAGGATAAAACCATGACAGACACCCTGTTGATAATCATCGCACTGATCGTGGGAGGGGCTACCTTCGGGCTCATTCTGAAAAAATTCGGCAGCAACTGCATCCCCTGAGTGACCCTCTATGGCTCCGCAGGTGCGGGCCTGGGAACATATTTTTTATTAAAAACGCTGCTCTGATGAACTCGTTAAAAAGTTTGTTGATGGCTAAGTAAAAAGTCCATATACAAAGCGTAGATGGGCCTTTCTACAACGCCATCTGTTCTGATTATTGTACACCCGCCTCCATTGCCGCTTTAGCCGTTTCCAGGATCCCTTGGGGAAAACCGATAATACTGTAAATTCCCATAAAACCGACAATCCAAACCACCACCATCGATAAAATCCACAGCACAAATCCGTATTTTATAAAATCCATGGGGTGAATCATTTTCTCGCCGGAATCCGGGTATACGCCCAGTCCATAAACAATGGCATTATTCGGTGTGCCCACGATGAGGAAATGGGCAAAGGATGTGGCAAAGGCTACGCCGAGGCCCACCGCCCAAGGTTCACCCTCTACCCCGGTCATGATTCCCATGGGGATGACGATGGGACCGAGCAGGGCCGTGGTACCGGCATCGGACATGAAATTGGTCATTAACCCGGACAGACCGGACAGCCCCACCCAGAGGCCGAATCCCTCGTTCATTCCGACACTGCCCAGTATTTTCAGAAAACTCTGGGCCAGCCACAGGGCCGCGCCGCTCTCCTTGAGCAACGCACCTAATGTCAAGGCGCCGCAATACATCAACCAGGCATCCCAGGAAATACCATTCAGGATTTTTTTCCAATCCGTGGTTTTGAATACGACCGGAATCAGAAGCGCAAGCAATGAAGGTCCACCCAACCCCAACTCCTCTCCACCCACAATCCAGAGGACCAGGATCAGCAGCAGCATCCCGAAAGTGACATATTCCGCGTAGGTCATTTTGCCCATTCTTCGGGTTTCTTCTTTAATGGCCGCCAGGCCCGGGGTAAGATCCCTGGTTTTTATCTTCCGGCCAAAAAATACGAGCATGTAAATAGCAACGAGGACACCCAGAATCGGCACCATCGGCAGGCCGTACTTCATCCAGGTAAAGAAATCCATGGGTACGTTGTATTCGCTCCAGAACCCCATCATGATGACGTTTCGACCACCGGCCGCCGGAGAACCGATCCCCCCCACATTCAAGGCAAAACATAACGTAAACATAAGGAATTTTGCCAGGGCCGGGTCATGCACCAACTGACCCGACGGGCTGCTTGCGCGTACGGCGCCAAAATAGACGGCGGCCATTACCGGGGTCATAAAGGCACACATGGCATGGGCCGAAATAAAGGAGCCGACGACCGACATGCTGATACATAGTACAAAAACCGGGACCATAAATCCCTTGGTCCATCCCAGCATCCAGCTGGCCAGACGCTTGTGCAGCCCTACATCCACCACGGCCACGCCCATGGCCAGGACACCCAGCAAAAACATAGGGGCATCACCGGCAAATGTTTTCCCGATCATTGGCCGGGGCAGCAGATGTAGAAAGTAGGCCAGCATCGGCATTAACAGGCCGGTGAGACCAATCGGGATCGCCTCGGTGGCGAAAAAAATAACCGCCATGGGAATAATCCCCAGCACCATCATGGTCTTATGGGCCGCTTCGGCGGCATTATGGGCTATCTCCCATTCAATCATTTTGTTGGCAAAACCAAATTTCTCAACCGTGGTGATCACACTCTGCGGTGTGGGAAGAATAAATCCGACAAAAATAAAAATGCAGATCCCAACGCCCAGCCACAATCCCTTCTTGGCTAGGATGCCTCCGCCGCCATCATGCTCGATTTCATGACTCATTGTTAACCACCTTCCTCCGTTTTTACCTCTTCCCTTGATTAAATAAATATTATTTCTTAAACTTTTTATTATACGTTGTCTGCTCAGTATGAGACGACAATCATTACCAAAAATTGTTGATGAGTGCAATAAAATAATCTATTGACTATGCAAGAAAAAGCGCTTATTAAAAATCATGTGAATACTCGCTCAGTAGTGACCCCTCGAATCCATATCTATTGCTATTGAAAAGAAAACGTTTTATAATATATTGTATTTCAAGATTCTAATTTTCCATTGATGGAGAGAGATAATGAGAGAAAGAGTTTTATTGGTCGATGATGAGGAAGAATTTTTAGATATTATGTCCGAAAGAATGCGCAATCGCGGCATGGAGGTCGTTACGGCCTCTTCCGCAAAAGAAGCGCTGGAAAAGATTGAAAAAGAGCTGTTTGATGCCATCATTCTCGACTTCATGATGCCGGAAATGAACGGCCTTGAAACCATCAAGGCCATCAAAGAGAAAAAACCCGAACTTCAAGTGATCCTTTTGTCCGGTCAAGCGACCCTTGAGAAAGGGGTTGAAGCCATGAAGCTGGGTGCATTGGACGTAGTGGAAAAACCGGCCGAGATGGAAACCCTGGTAGCCAAGATCAAAAAAGCCGGATCCAAGAGGGCGCTCATCGTGGATAAACAGACCGAGGAAAAAGTAAAGGAAATGCTCAAACGGTTCGGTGTGTAGGTTTAGCCGGTGAATCCAGGCGTCGTGTTTTTTCAGGGGCGAGGCTATACATATGGCATACCAGGCGTCAGAATAAATCCTACAACGCTGTTGATGGGACTTTTTACGACGTCATCAAAGTTTACATGCCTTGATTAGTTCGCAAACGTAAGCAAATAAGTCTACAAATCGCAAAATACCTATAATTTTGTCATCTTTGGTTACAAGCAGGGACAATTTGTTGCCCAGGACCAAAAGGTGAATCGCCTCATTCAGGGTCGCATCTTGATCGATGCACTCCCCCTCTGACGGTTTAAACATGAAGTTTTTTACTTTTTTACCGCCGGCCTTGGCACAGATATCTTCCAGTGGTTTGTCCCACAATGAGTACTTTTTCACCATAGATTTTAAAAAATCCGGGTTCACGCTGGCCCAGGATACCCCTCCCGGATCGCCGATTTGATCATATTTGGGTTCCAGGGCACTCAGGATGTTGAACATATTAACCTTGCCGACAACGTTGCCATCGGAATCGAGAGCCAGAATCGCCCGGTGCGGATATCGCGCCGGATCGTGTTTCTCCTGAGAGGCTTCCAGGGCCATTATCGCCTCGAATAGATTAGCGTCTTCTGAAACCGTGGTATAATCCGATACCGAGACCATCATCTCTTTAACCTTTGTCATTTTCAATTTTTATCCCCCTTAATTGCATTTCACCTCTTATGATATAGCCTCATAACTCTTATAACATATTTGATTAGCATGAAATTAATGGATTCAACTCATAACATGGATATAGGAAAAGATCAAATAAAATTCGACATAGGGAATAACGTCCCGGAATTAACAATAGACATTCCGATCCGGTTTGAGTAAAAGACAGAGATGATATGTCGGACAATACAAACTGCCAATATGCTTAAAATCGGTTCGTATAATGAGCTTGTGGTTGAACGGAAGGTTGATTTCGGGTTTTACTTGAATCCCAAATCCGATGAAGTGCTGCTGCCGATGAAATATGCGCCCAAACTTACCAAACCCGGCGATACGCTGCGGGTGTTTGTCTATACCGATTCCGAAGACCGGCCGGTGGCCACGACCCAGGCGCCCAAAGCGGTGGTCGGCCAGTGTGCTTTTCTGGAGATGAATGACCACGCCTCTTTCGGGGTATTCATGGACTGGGGTCTGGAAAAAGATCTGCTGGTGCCGAGAAGGGAACAGCGGCCCGGGATGCAAAAGGGGAGGAAATACGTGGTAAAAGTGTGCCTGGATCAGCGGACCCAGCGCGTTTATGGTACCACCAAAATCGCCTCCAACTGCGTCACGGCGTCCAATGATCTTGGGGTGGGACAACAAGTGGACCTGTTGGTCTACAAAACCACCAAAGTCGGCTATATAGCCGTGGTCGACGACAGATATTCGGGAATGCTCTATAAGGATCAGGTCTTTGAGCACCTTGGGGTGGGCGACCGCCGGAAAGCGTATATCAATCAGATCCGTGATGACGGTAAAATCGATCTCGCCCTCAAAAAGCCCGGCTATCGGTCCATGAGCGCCTCCGGCCAAAATATCATGGCCGTTTTAAAAGGTGCCGGCGGGTTCATCCCCTGTCATGACAAAAGTACACCTGCAGAGATTAAAAAGACCTTTGCCCTGAGCAAAAAAGAGTTCAAGCGAACCATTGGTGGATTGTATAAAGCTGGGAAAATCGAAATCAAGCCAAACGGAATTCATCTTAAAAAAGAAGGTTAGGAAATCCAGGAAAAAACCGCCGTACCCAATATCAAAGCAAAGCGGGAAAAAAGAATAAATAATTTTCTTTTGCCGAGTTTCCGCAACGCAGCCGGTCGGAATGCATCGACTTTCTCTTGAACCCTTAGTCCTGAGGAAAACGTTATGTTCAATTGGTTGGATAAGATACCGTACCCAATTCTCATACTCGGTGCGGTATTCATGGTGTTGGTCCCCTTTAAACCGATGCCCCATGTCATAGAAAAATTGATCATGTTAAAAAACGGAACGCTATCCAAACCCATGGATATTTTTGATCTATTTTATCATTTAATACCGACAGCCCTTCTCGCCATTAAAATCGTTCGCGATGCCCGTCGATAAAAAAAATACCATTGGCGATATATAGGAGAAGACAAGAAATGGGCGTAATGGTAGGACATCCAAACACGTACTTTGGCCAATGGATACCGCATCGCTCTGATCTGCTGATAGCAGACAACACCGGCTTTGAGGATGCCCATCCATTTAATCAGACAATATTTGAAGATTCTGATTGGGAATCTGTGAATCTGTGGACCTTTTTGCCCGGCCATTCACCTGAAAATGACGGCCTTTGTTTCGCATTGAAACGTTCATAAACGAATCCCGAGAAGAGATGTTATCAACGCCTTTGTTTTAGGCTTTTAAATCGATGTTGCTGGTAGCTAAATACATGCCCCACACACACTGGGAAACAAATAACAATATTCAAGGTGTGATTCCATTCCTCTTGAAAAATACCAACAATGTTCGATTATAATCACAACAGGCCAAAGCTTGCAAAATTAGCGGTTCCAATGGTACGCTGGGGATGACCAAAGCATATCGGCAATAATTTCACTTTGTTTGATAACTGAGATTTTCTCAATGGTTGGTTACCCAAGTCGCTCATTGATAGGAGTGGTTATGTTTAAAGTGATACAAAAAGGCATGAATCGTTTAGATATTGAGATGAGTGGAACATTAAACACTGATGAAATGAGAATCGCCTTAGATGAACTTGTCAGAAAATCTAAGGATATTCAAAATGGCAGAATGCTGTACGAAATTATTGACTTTCATTTGCCGTCACTAGGTGCAATTGCAATTGAATTCTCACGCCTTCCTTCAATGCTGGGACTATTGAAAAAATTCGCCCGAGCGGCAGTATTAACTGACAAAACATGGTTAAAAATGGTGAGTGAGTTTGAAGGGGTTTTATGGCCAGGTCTGGAAATTAAAGCTTTTAATAGGAACCAAAAAGTAGAAGCAGAGGCTTGGTTGTCGAGTTAGATTAACATTTTTAAAAAAACATAGATAACAAGAGCAATTGTCCAGATACACCCCGCTTTGCACCGTGTGCGGCACATGGGTTATCCTGCTTAGTAATCCATATTATGAGGGAATAAAATGGTTTTGATTTCGGGAACAGACGAGTGGAAAAATGCGCACTCTGCGGCAGTGATAGGTTTGTTGGAATTTTCAGGAGTAGAAAACGGTCATGGATCACTTTTGTTAGATAATCGAAAACGAAAAATAGAAGCAGAATTGGTAGAACGGTACCGCGAGTTTTCCCGGCAGGAATTGATGGCGCTTCCGGTAATGTCAGCTTATAAAAGATATTACAAACGTTTTAAAAAGACGTATCATGTACAACTTCAAGTTGAATCAATAGCGCAAAAGGGAAAAAAACTGCCAAGTGTTTCACCTTTGGTTGATGCAAATTTCATGGCGGAAGTGGAGACTTTTGTTTTGACTGCGGGACATGATGTTATAAAACTGCAGGGGCCAATATATATAGATGTATCAAGGGAAGGAGATCACATCACACAAATGAATGGAGCTAACAAACCTATCCGTGTAGGAGATATGGTTATGAGAGATGCGGATGGTGTAAGTTGTTCTATATTGTATGGGCAAGATAATCGATCTCAGATTGTGCCAGAAACAGATCAAGTTCTTTATGTTGCATATGCACCGAGCGGTGTTTTCGCTGGTGTTGTAGAATCTCAATTAAAAAAGATCGAAGAGAATGTCCGTCTGTTCTCTCCAATAGCATTCGTGGAGCAGAACAGATTGCTTTTGGCTTAGCAGAGTAGGCTAACCTTGCGTACAGCGGAATGGCTTCGTCATAGGGTGCGCGTGGCGAAAATCCAAGTTTGGCTTTTTGCAGAAAATGGTATAAGGTTAAAAACACCATCTGGCAACGCTAACGTTACCGATAACTCCAACGATCATGTAGATATCAGGTTGAAAAATACTAACGATGTTCGATTATAATCACAACGGGTCAGATCTTGCAGGAATGACCGTTTCCGTGGTATGGTGGGGATGACCAAAACATATCGGCAATAATGTCATTGGGTTTGATAACTAATATTGTCTCAATATACCTCAATACGATAGAATTATGTGATATATTAATCGGATGCTGTGAAATCACCACCTATTCGAAATTACGCCTGACCACAATATATAGTGGTGCGTAATCCTAGCTTTCGGTCCAGACACTGGCAAGATATCTTTATAATCTAAGTGCGATGCATGCTATTTGTTTATTGGCTTCACTAACATTTTTCTAACCCTTTTCATCTTGACATTTAATTCAAACATTCTATAAGAGAAATTATAGTAATTTTCTATATTTATATTCGGCCATCAATAACCCACTAATCTCAAGGAGATAGCCATGAGAAAGGGTTTTATTAAGTTACCGATACAAGGCCTCCAAGAAGTCCGTTGAGACTTTTTGGGGGCTTTTTTTTCATTCAAATTAACAGAAGGATTTCTATCTGGAACTTTCATTGTGTGGAGTTATTTTTTAGAAAGGAGGGGAAAATGAAGCGTCGCTATAGCCTATTTATCATCTTTTCGTTGCTATTTTTTTTCATTACCTCAACGACATGGGCGGAACTATCTACCGCTAAACCAGAGGACGTAGGACTCTCATCTGAACGTCTCAACCGAATTAGCGCCACTTTGAAGGCTCACATAAAGAAAGGAGTGATACCGGGTGCTGTAGCAATGGTGGTCCGTAAGGGAAAAATTGCTTACTTTGAAAGCTTTGGTATGAGGGACTTGGAAACCAGTTCACCAATGCAAAAAGATACGATTTTCCAAATTTACTCGATGACCAAGCCTATTGCCAGTGTCGGCATCATGATACTGCAAGAACAGGGGCGAATTTACTTAAATGATCCGGTTTCTAAATATATTCCTGAGTTTAAGGGATTGGAAGTTGGTGTTGAAGAAACTGATTCTTCAACCGGAGAAAAAACTTTTAACACCGTTCCCGCGAACCGAGAAATGACCATACAGGACCTTCTAAGACACACCTCAGGGCTGACTTATTCTTTCTTTGGAAAATCGAAGATCAATACAATGTATAAAGAGGCGGGGATTCCGGGTCATGATCAGACCCTGGCGGAGATGGTCACAAAGATTAGTAAGCTGCCTCTCGCCTCTCAACCTGGCACAAGGTGGGAATATAGCAGATCGACTGACGTTCTTGGTCGTGTTATTGAGATTGTCTCAACTAAATCATTGGATAAATTCTTAGAGGAGAACATTTTTAATCCGCTGCAAATGAATGATACTGGGTACTATGTCAATCCAGAAGATCTTGCCAGGGTAGCTAAACCGGGACCAAAAGCAAAATGGCCTTCAAACTACGCAACAAGCCCACCCAAATTGATCATGGGCACCACAGGTCTGGTTTCAACCGCCCATGATTACGCACGTTTTATGCAAATGCTACTGAACGGGGGGCAGCTTGATGGGGTGCGAATTTTGGGGAAAAACACGGTGAAATACATGACATCAGATCATCTGGGTTCTATTCCTAAAAAGGGTCCAGGTTACTTCCCCGGACCTGGCTATGGTTTCGGATTAGGCTTTGCAGTTCGGGAGTTTCCGGGAGTGGCACCACTACCGGGATCGGTAGGCGATTATTCTTGGGGTGGCGCAGGAGGCACCTGTTTTTTTGTCAATCCACCCGAGGAGCTTTGTGCGGTTTATATGGTTTCGACAAATGATTTTGGCATGATGCTATACAACGTGAGGCTTTTTAGAAGGTTAGTAATGCAAGCTATTGCAGATTAAATTGTAGGGGCAGGGCTAAAGTGGCCCTGCCTCTTTTGTATTGGAAATATCATATAACTGCTATAAAGGTGGAC